>PDWI01003165.1_pt1 | contig 23587 bp, 27 predicted proteins | sample 1430891 | NCBI WGS metagenome assembly PDWI01 (sample SAMN01162508, study PRJNA174530) | Oral metagenome, whole genome shotgun sequencing project. | biome: Marine environment; feature: Marine mammal; material: Swab sample of the gingival sulcus; isolation source: swab sample of gingival sulcus... | reverse complement strand
TGGGTCGATTATAGAAAATGTTGGATAAGTTAAAGGATTTACAAAAGCGAGTTTGAGATTTTTCTCTTCATGACTGATAACAGAAATGCAGTTCATTTCACTACCAGTTGCAGGAAGCGTCATGATATTTCCAATCGGTAAAACGCTCTGCACTGCACTTCCGCCACTACTTACAATCTCCCATTCATCACCTTTGTGATTAATCGCGCTTGCTATAAATTTAACACCATCTAAAACACTTCCTCCGCCTACACTTAAAATGAAATCAGCCTTTTCATCTCTTGCCAATTTTACTGCTTTCATACAAGTTTCAAATCGTGGATTTGGCTCAATTCCGCTAAATTCTATAAATTTATGATTGCTTAAAGCCTCAATGACTTGATCATAAACACCATTTTTTTTGATACTTCCTCCACCATAAACGAGTAAAATCTTTTTATCTTGTGGCAAAAGTTGGGATAATTCTTTGATTGAGTCCTTGCCAAAAACTATTTTTGTAGGACATTGGTAGGTGAAATTGTTCATATCAAACCTCCTATAATTTGGTTTAATAAATTTGTATATACGAACTTGTATTGTATATACAAACCACTTGGATAATTGTATAGCTTTTTAAGTTAATTGTCAATAATTTAACATAAAAAAATGAAATTTTTATTTTTTTATGTTAAAATTACCAGTATGAATGAAATAAAATTACATAATCCAACCCTAAGAGTTATAAATATACTAAATACAATACATGAATATGAAAATGGATTAAGTTTTATGGAGCTTTCCAAGCTAACCAATATACCTAAGGGAACTTTATATCCAATAATTCTTACTTTAGTGCAAGAGAAAATTTTACAAAACAATAACAATAATTTAAGTATTGGCAAAAAATGTTTTAAAATAGGAAGTTCTTACATACACTCCTTAAATTTTGTTGATATAGTTAAGCCTCATATGCTACAGATAGTTTTAGCGTGTAAAGAGATTTGCCAACTTGGCATTCTTGATGGTAAAGATGTATTGTATATAGAAAAAACAGAACCCAGACAAGCCATTAGGCTAGAATCTTATGTTGGAAAAACACTTATCGCTTATACAACTGCCATAGGAAAAATGATATTAAGCGATCTTAACAATGTCGATGTAGCAAAAATGTATAAAGATAAGTTTGTAAAATATACGCCTAAAACTGTAAAAAATATTGATGAACTACTAATGCAATTAGACATGATTAGAAAACAAGGCTATGCGCATGAGGTAGGTGAGACAAACATAGATGTAGAGTGCATAGCTGTGCCAATTTACATAAACAACAAAGTCAAGTCAGCTTTAAGCGTAAGTCTTCCGTTGTTTAGATCAAATAGCAATAAAATTGAGAAAATAAAATATATTTTAAACAAACATTCAAAACAGATTTCAAAAGAGTTAGAGATATTAAAATTTAATTTATAAATGTTTGTTCATTAATGCCAACACCATCATATAAGGGTAATCATACAAAAAAAAAGATATAATCATGTAAATTAGATTGAGGAATAAAATTTTTGGATATTTTTTACATCGAGTATAGAGACCCGCTTTTTAGTGTTTTGATACTTTTTGGTATTATTTTTGCTATCTCTTTTGCTAACTATTTTTGGGGTATTTTTAAAAGCAATGAAGAAAAACAGAGCATTGAGCGTTTTATAAAACGGTTTGAGATAAAAAAGCAAAAAGATGCCTATAAAGAGATTTTAAGTTCATTTAAACTTTCAAATCAAAGTTTAGATATATTAGCAAATTCGTATGTAAAAAGTGGTGATTTTGAAATAGCTATTGAGATATATCTAATAGCCCTTAATCAAGCCAAAAATAGAGATGAAAAACAGTTAGTGTTAGCAAATCTTGGCAAGGCTTATTTTAAGGCTGGATTTTTACAAAGAAGTAGCGAGGTTTTTTTAGAGTCTTTGCGTTATAATCCAAGGGATAAAACCTCATTAAAATTTCTAACAGTTTGTTATGAAAGTTTAAAAACTTATGATTTGGCACTGGAGGCATTAGATTCGTTAGAAGAGCTTGGCATAGATGTTTCAAAACAAAAAGCATATCTAAAAGCTTTACTAACTTTAAGTGATAACAAACTAACAGATGATAAAAAAATTACCATTTTAAAATCTTTAAAACAAGATTTTATCTATGTTGATAGGATGTTAGTTGAGTTTAAAAAGAGTAAACAAATACTCCAAACAAAAGATTTAGATATTCAAAATCCTAAGCTACTTTTTGATTTAGTTTGGTATTTAAATGAACCTATTTTAGATGGTTTGCAAAACTCTTTATACAAAAGCATAAATGCCATTAAAAATGACATAGGAGTGGAGCAGTCAAATATTTTTGAGCTTGAAGTTTTGTATAATTTAAAGCAAAATGGATACAAAAAAGCGGGGCTTAGTTTTGAGTATATTTGCACAAAATGTAAAGCATCATTTCCAATCTTTTTTTACAGATGTCCTAGTTGCCATGAGATTTGCACGGCTAACATACAAGCAATTTTAACAAAGAAGAATAATGAAACATATTTATCTTTTCAGTGATGGTTCGAGTTTAGGAAACCCAGGGCCTGGTGGCTATGGAGTGATTTTAAGATATAAAGAGCATGAAAAAATTTTAAGTGGAGGCGAAGATAACACAACTAACAATAGAATGGAGTTAAAAGCAGTTATTGAGGGATTAAAAGTTTTAAAAGAGGCGTGTAAGGTTAGCATTGTTAGTGATTCGAGTTATGTTGTTAGGGGAATCAATGAGTGGCTTGTAAATTGGATTAAAAAAGATTTTAAAAATGTGAAAAATCCAGATTTGTGGCGTGAGTATGTAAGTGTTAGTAAACCCCATGATATAGATGCCATTTGGGTAAGAGGTCACGCGGGACATGAAGAAAATGAACGGTGCGATGAGCTGGCAAGAAATGAGGCACAAAAGATAAAGGATAAAAAATGACAAAAATTAAAATAAGCAATATCTTCGCAGGTAAAGAAGAGTTTTACAAAAAAGGTGATAAAACTATTCCCTCATCTTACAAAAAGCAAAAGCAAATCGAAGATGTATTTGTAAACTCTCTTGGTTTAGAAAATGATAACCAAAGTAATAGAGAATTTCACGGAGGAGCCGAACAAGCTTTATGTGTTTTTTGTCAAAATGAGTATGAGTATTTGAAAAAAACTTACGGCTTTAGTTTGCAAGAGTGTTCTTTTGGGGAAAATATAACGCTACTTAATGTTAGCGATAAAGATTTTTGCATAGGAGATATTTTTAAGTGTGGCGAGGCAATTTTTCAAATATCACTTCCCAGAAGTCCTTGCTATAAAATAGATATGGTTTTAGGTACAAAAAATCTCTGTGCTAAGATGATAAAAGATTATAAAAGTGGATTTTATTTAAGAGTTTTAAAAGAGGGTTTCATAAATAAAGATTTTGGATTTGAGTTAATGGATAGAAAAAATCCAAAATATACAATTTTGTTTGTAAACGAATGTTTTGCAAATCCAAAACAAAATCAGCAAAATATTAAAGAGCTATTGGAGTGTGAAGAGCTTGGAGCTAAATTTAAAAAAACATTAGAAAAAAAGTTAAGAGAGGAGAAATAATGACAGCACAAATAGAGGCTTTGCAAGAGCGTTTGGATTATTGGTTTAAAGACGAAAACTTAATAATCGAGGCACTTACGCATAAAAGTTATAAAAAAAACATTAGTAATGAACGCTTGGAATTTTTAGGCGATGCGGTGCTTGATTTGATAGTTGGAGAGTATCTTTTTAAAAAATTTCCAAATATTGATGAAGGGGTACTTTCAAAACTTCGTTCTTCACTTGTAAATGAAAAGGGTTTCGAAAAATTGGCTATCGATTTAAATATCGGTGAGGCGCTTTTTTTATCTCAAGCGGAGCAAAATAATGGCGGAAGACAAAAAGCATCACTTCTTTCAGATGCGTTTGAGGCGTTAATAGGTGCGATGTATTTGGAAGCTGGGCTTGAGAGAGTAAAAAAGGTTGTGGTTGGGTTACTTGAGAAAAATTATAAAGAGATTAACTTGCAAAGCATTTTTAAAGATTATAAAACTTCACTTCAAGAACTTACACAAGCGCATTTTGGAGTAACACCTGATTATGAGCTTGTAGCGTCATTTGGACCTGACCACAAAAAAGAGTTTGAGATAGAAGTAAGATTAAATAAAAAAATCTTAGCAAAAGCAAAAGGAAAAAGCAAAAAAGAGGCTCAACAAAAAGGGGCAAAAAAAGCACTTGATGTATTAAGCAAAGAGCTTTCATGAATACTTTTGGGTTAAAATTTAGACTTACAACTTTTGGTGAATCCCATGGGGCTGGAATTGGCTGTGTGATAGATGGAGTACCTGCTGGACTTGAAGTAGATAAGAAGTATATCCAAGCTGAGCTTAACAAAAGAAAACCGGGGCAAAATCGCTTTTCAACCCCAAGGAAAGAAGATGATGAGGTTGAGATTTTAAGCGGAGTTTTTGAAGGGCTTAGCACAGGCACACCAATCGCACTTTTTATAAAAAATAGCAATCAAAAAAGTAAAGATTATAATGACATTAAAGACCTATTTAGACCAGGTCATGCGGATATGACTTATTTTTATAAATATGGTTTGCGAGACTATAGGGGTGGTGGTAGAAGTAGTGCCAGAGAAAGCGCGGCTAGAGTAGCTGGTGGAGCGATTGCTTTAAAAATGCTTGAGAGTTTGGGTGTGAAAGTTCAAAGTGGGGTTTATAAAATAGGGGATATTGAGAGTGAAAAGTTTGATTTTGAGTATGCAAAAACGAGCGAAATTTACGCACTTGATAGTGAGCTAGAAAACGCACAAAAAGAGCTTATAAGCAAATGCAAAAAAAGTTGTGATTCTATAGGTGGGGCGGTTTTAGTCAATGTTAAAAATATTCCCATCGGTTTAGGAGAGCCACTTTATCACAAGCTTGATGCACAACTTTCAGGTTCATTAATGGGTATAAATGGGGTAAAAGCAGTTGAGATTGGAGAGGGCGTTAATGCCTCAAATCTTAAAGGCAGCCAAAATAATGACCAAATATCTAAAAATGGTTTTTTATCAAATCACAGTGGTGGAGTGTTAGGAGGCATTAGTAATGGTGAAGATATAAATATTAAGGTTCATTTTAAGCCAACGCCATCTATATTTTTACCACAAAGCACTATAGATGCAGATAAAAATATCGTAAAATGTCAATTAAAAGGTAGACACGACCCTTGCATTGCAATTCGTGGTAGTGTGGTTGCAAAAAGTATGGTAAGTTTGGTGATTGCCGATATGCTACTTTTAAATATGAGCTCAACCATGAGTGGGGTTAGGGGGTTTTATGATGTTTGATTGCCCTTGTGTCATTTTGGCTGGTGGAAAAAGTTCGCGTATGAAAACAGATAAATCAAAACTTGCATTTGGCGGGTATGATAGTTTGTGTGAATATCAAGTCAAGCGTTTAAAGCCATATTTTAAATCAATTTTTGTAAGTGCCAAGTCTAATAAGTTTGATTTTGATGTGGATTTGATTTTAGATGACAAAAAAGAGTCTTCGCCTATGGTTGGGTTAAAAAAGATTTTGAGTAGTTTTAGTGATAGCTCGGTTTTTATCTTAAGTGTGGACGCTCCATTTGTTAGTAAAAGTCATATTGAAAAGCTATATAGGTTCATTAATGCTTACGACGCTGTTATACCAAAAACCAAAACTCACACACACCAACTTTGCGGGTTTTATAGCTCAAAACTAGCTCACAATGTAACAAACTTGCTTGCTAACAATATACATAAAATTAGCTTTTTATTAAAAGAGGCTAATGTAAAATATGTTGAGTTTGACAATGACGATGACTTTTTAAATTTAAACTATATTGATGATTATAAAAATGCTATAAAGGAGATGAAATGAGACGGTATTTTGTTTTGTTTGTTATTTTTTTAACTCAAATGTTTGCATTAAGTATTAATGATGCTTATAAAAAAGCAGTTGAGTTTGAAAAAAACAGTGACATAAAAAATGCGATGAAGTGGTACAAAAAAGTTGCTAAAATGTCATTAAAAGATGGCAATAAAAGTTTAGATGAGAGCTTAGAAAATTTAAACTTTGTTGAGGTTCGATCAGCTAAAGAGACTAAAAAAGCTTACGATAAATATATCGTAAAAGCTGAAGACAATGAGACTAGTAAGACGATGGAGCAGATGATAACTGGTTTTTTTGATTTAAAACCTTATAAAATAAATTATCTTTTACCAGTGACTTATGATAATTCAATTCACAAAAACCGTGAAAAATTTGAGACAGAATTTCAGTTGAGTTTCAAAAAAGACATTCTATCAAATCTGCTTGGCTTTAATGAAAAGTACGCTTTTGGATATACCCAAACCTCATATTGGCAAACTTTTAAAGATTCAACTCCATTTAGAGAGAGCAACTATCGTCCAGAAATGTTTGTGTATGGATTTTACAAAGATAAAGACGCTATGTTAAAAGGCTATCAATTAGGACTTTTGCACGAATCAAATGGTAGAGACAATGAAATATCAAGGTCGTGGAATAGAATTTATCTTACAACTTTTTGGCAAATAGGTAATGTTTTTGTAGCTCCAAGAGTATGGTATAGAATACCTGAACGAGATAAAAAACACCCAAATGACGATTTTGGCGATGATAATCCTGATATTTTGCATTATTTAGGTTACGGAGATTTAAGTTTGTTGTATCCTTATAGAGGTCATGTTTTTAAAGCAAAAATTAGAAATAATTTTAAGTTTAACTCGCACAATAAAGGTTCATTAGAACTTGACTGGACATTTCCTTTATGGAATGATAATCTATTTGGCTACATAAAAGCATTTAGTGGATATGGTAGCAGTTTAGAAGATTATAATCATTATAGCAATAGAATCGGTTTTGGATTTGCACTATCTAGGTAAATAAATAGGGGGTTCATTTATTTTTTTAAATTTTTTTATGTCAAACCACCAACTTTAAGCAAATCGTTTTTTTTTTTTTTGTTAAAATACATCATTATTTCAAACAAGGAGAAAACATGAAAAAATACATTGCTATATCAGCTTTAGTTGCAGGAATGCTAATCGGTTGTGGAGGTGGAAACTCAAATGATGACACTAAAAACACTCAAAATCAAGGAATTCATAATCAAACTAACACAAGTGATACAAAAGATAGCTTACAAAAAGCAAATGGATACTTAAAATTTACCAAAGAGTATCTAGATGGTAAAATATTTTATATGCCAATGGGAGATTCTAGTAAAATAAGAAAATATACTTTTCATAAAGATACTTTTGAAATAGATGAAATAAGTAGAAGTGTAAATCCAAATGCCGTGTCTTATGAGATAACAAGCGAAGGCTATATCAAATATTTTAACAAATTTATAAATAAAGATGTATTTATAAAAGCGTTAATGACAAAAAGCGATGAAATACTTTTGGTAAAAGCTTATGATAAGAAAAGTTTAGAAACAAAAGCACCAAATCAAAGATTTTATTTTAGCGAGCAAAAGGCTAAAGAATTTATAGATGAAAGTAAAAATAATTCAAACGAGACTAATGGCGGAGAGTTTAGGTTCAGTAGTGAGTGGTTAAATGGGAAGACATTGTATAATGTAAATAAAGAGTGCCTTGATAAAAAATGTTCTACTAAAGATTGGTATTGGGAAGTATCTAAATGGAGCTTTACAGATAAAAATCTTAAAGCTAACAGGCTATACAATCCAAGTAAAGTTTTAACAAGTAAATACAAAATTACACAAAATGGATATATAGAATTTTTTATGGAACCAGAGGATGAATATGAGACTATAAAGCCCATTGAAAAAACAGATGACTATATATCCTTGATTTGGGCAGACAAGGGAAATCCAAATTTAAGTTCAAATGTAGCTGAGGATGAGTATTTCTTCTTTGATTTGGATAAGGCGGAAGAGTTTATAAAAAATCATTAATTTTTACTAGATTGTTTTGTAGCATTTTTAAATATCTCAAACAAAAAAAAGAGGGGGGCGGACTTTAGTTTTTATAGGGGGGGTGTTTAAAATTAAAATATAGTTTGGTTCATTTTTTGCCTAAACTCTTAAGCTGATTGCTTCTAATAAATGGGATTTTTGAATATTTTGGCTAAGCTCTAAATCGGCTATGGTTCTTGAGAGTTTTAAGGTTTTATTTATAGATCTTTGACTAAGACCGTAGCGAGTTATGGCTTTTTGTAGTATGGTTTGGCAGTTCTCATTTAAAGTGCAAAATATTTTTATTTCGCTGTCATTTAAGTTTGCATTTGTGGTCTTTTGTCCTCTTAGTTTTTGAAAACTAAAAGCTTGTAGCACCATTTCTTGCATATCTTTTGAGCAATACTCGTTTTCATCGCTTCTATTTTCATCCATTTGTAAGCTTATATCAATTCTATCTAGTATAGGGGCTGAAAGTTTTGATTTGTAGCGTTTTATCTCTAAATCGCTACATTTACAGTCATGATTTAGGCTTAGTGAGTATCCGCAAGGGCAAGGGTTTTGAGCTGCTGCAAATAAAAAATCTGTTGGGTATGAAACTTTTGCACTTACTCTTGAGATTAGCACTTTTTTATCTTCCAATGGTTCTCTTAGGCTTTCTAAAACTTGTTTTGAAAAGTGTGGTAATTCATCAAAAAATAGCACTCCTAAATGAGCCAGTGCCACTTCTCCAGCTCTATTTGCACTGCTTCCACCGCCAAATATACTGGCTCTTGAAGATGTGTGATGTGGACTTCTAAAAGCTCTTAACTCACAAAAGTTTGCTTCTTCTTCATTAAGCGATTTTATGGCAGCAACCTCTAAAATCTCTTCTAAGTTCATAGGAGGCAAAATGTATCTAAGGCGTTTTAGTATCATGCTTTTACCACACCCGGGACTACCTTCTAGTAAAATGTTGTGCATACCAGCTGCGGATATTAAAGCGGCTCTTTTGGCTCTGCTTTGTCCTATGACATCTTTAAAATCTAGCTCAAATTCATTTGTGAAATAGTAGTTTTCGTCATTAATTGTGACAAAATTTTGTAAAATATCATTTTTATTTTCATAAAAACACTGTTTTGCAAACTCTTCATCTGTAAAAAAATCAATAGCCTCTTTTAGGGTGTTTACGCCATAAGTTTTTACATTTGGGATAGATGATATTTTTTCACACTCGCTTTTTGGAACTAAAACACTTATATTTTTTTCATTTTTTGCTAGGCTTAAAATGAGTGCAAAGATATTGTTTGTTGGTTTTATCGCTCCATCAAGTCCAAGCTCTCCAAAAACAAAAAAATCTTGCATTTGGCATTTTTGTTTTTGTAAAGCTATTAAAATAGCTATTGGTAAATCGAAATGACTACCCTCTTTTTTGATGTCCGATGGAGATAAATTTATAGTGATTTTTTGTGCTGGAAATGAAAAACCTATGCTAGAAAGTGCTGATTTTATCCGCTCTTTACTCTCTTGTATAGCTTGATTGGCAAGTCCTACTATACTAAAGCCAGGCAACGCTCTAACATAAGCGGATTCCACTTCTATTTTATATGCTTTGTTTGCTACTTGCGTGCCACAATTTAAAATTTTCATCTATTTTTTTTGGCTTTTTTAAACTCTTTTTCAAATTTTTTTCGTTTCGTAAAAGATAGTTTTTCAATAAACAGATGTCCTTCTAAATGATCCATCTCATGTTGCATTGCGATTGCTAAAAGCCCATCTAACTCTTTTGTGATTTGCTCCCCAAAACGGTTTTGGTAAGTAATGGTAATCTTTTCATATCGCTGTACCTCTTCAAAAAAACCAGGCACACTAAGACAACCCTCTTGATATGAAGTTTCGCCTTCTTTGGCTATGATTTGAGGGTTTATTACTTCTAATAAATCTGCGTTTTCTTGTTTTCCGCTCTCTTCGTTTAGTAGATTTATCACAAGTACATTTTGTGGCACCGCAACTTGGATAGCAGCTAAGCCAATCCCCTCTTTATCCATCATAGTATCGTACATATCATCAAGCAAAGTATGCAAATTTGCATCAAAATTTGTAACTGGTTTTGATTTTTGCCACAATCTTTTATCTGGATACGTTATAACTTCTCTTACCATACATTCCTTTCAAAAATTTTTATCGGCTCATAAAAAGCCGATAAAATGTAAATTATTTAAAACTTTTTTCTAAAACTTTGTCGATTAACCCATACTCTTTTGCTTCGGCTGAACTCATAAAAAAGTCTCGCTCGGTATCTTTTTCAAGTTTGCTAAGTTTTTGACCTGTGTTTTTTGACATAATTTCATTTAAAACTTTTTTTAGTCTTAAAATCTCTTCAGCTTGGATTTGTATATCGGTTGCTTGACCTCTTGCACCTCCTAATGGCTGATGGATCATAATCCTAGCATTTGGCAGGGCAAATCTTTTACCTTTTGCGCCACAACTTAGTAAAAATGCACCCATAGAGGCAGCTTGACCTATGCAGATGGTTACAACATTTGGTTTTATATACTCCATTGTATCATAAATGCTAAATCCGCTTGTAATCACTCCGCCTGGAGAGTTTATGTAAAGATAGATGTCTTTATCTGGGTCTTCGGCTTCTAAAAATAGAAGTTGAGCGACTATTGAAGATGCCATTGCATCGTGGATTTCTCCGCTTAGCATGATAATTCTATCTTTTAAAAGGCGAGAGTATATATCATAGCTTCTCTCGCCTCTACCTGTTTTTTCAACGACTATTGGAACATAGCTCATTATTTTTCCTCATCTTTTTTAAAAAACAATCCTCTAAATAGTTTTTCTTCAATAATTGTCATTTTAATAGCTGGTAAAAGTCCTTGCTTTTCGTACATCTCCACATAAGCTTTTGGGTCTCCACCTTGCTGAAGAGCCTCAAAATATAGCTTTTGCATAACTTCTTGGTCGCTTACTTGGATTTTATTTTCTCTTGCAAGTTCATCAACAATGAAAGTTAATTTTACGCTATTTATAGCATCTTCTCTAAACTCTTCTCTTTTTGTTTTTAGTGCCTCTGGGTCTTTTTTGAAGTTTTCTATATCTTCTTCGCTAAAACTTTGCCAGTTTTGTCTAAGTTGCATATCAAGTTCTTGTTCGATTATGTTTTCTGGCAGGTCAAAGTTGATTTTGCCAACTACAGCGTCTACAAATTTTGGCTTTAACTCTTCTTCATATAAAGCATTTAGTTTTTCATTTTTAATCTGCTTTTTAATCTGTTCTACTAAAACATCTTCTGTTGCCTCTTTTTCGCTTGGTAAAAGTTGCTTTAGCATCTCTTCGCTAAATTTCTCTGGTACTTCTTTTGCTTTTATCTCATGAACTTTTACTTTAAAAACCGCGTCTTTTCCAGCTAGTTTTTCACTGCCATAACCCTCTGGAAACTTAACTTCCACATCTTTGCTTTCGCCAGATTTTATGCCAATCATACCATCTTCAAAGCCCGGTATAAACTGACCGCTTCCGATTTCAAGAGTATAGTTTTCTGCCTTACCACCCTCAAATGCTTCTCCGTCAACAAAACCTTCAAAATCAAACACAGCAAAATCGCCTTTTTCTAAACCTCTATCTTCTTTGATTGTGTTTAGTGGAGCAACAAGTTTTGCTAAATGCTCTTTTTTGCTTTTTATTTCATCTTCGCTAATTGTAGGCTCGTCATAGCTTGGAATACACTCCTCATAACCAGTTACATCAACTTTTGGTCTAAAGCTTAAAGTAACTTCTACATCAATGCCACTTTCTTTTCTTTCAAACTTTTTAAAAGTTGGTTCTCCTACCATTTCGTTTGCTTCTCTTTTAAGCTCTTTTAATCCATCTGTTAAAAAAATTTGCAATAATTTTTGTTCTGCTTCTTGCTTAATTTCATTTTTATAACGATTTTTTACAACATTCACAGGTACTTTTCCTGCTCTAAATCCATCAATTTTTGCTTTTTTTGCAAAACTTTTTGCAACATTTTCTTCAGCTTTTGCTAACTCATCAGTGCTTATAAGTGTCGATATTTCAGCATTTGCACTATTAATTTGTTTTGTATTTAATTCCATAAATTCCCTTTAAAAAATAAATTGTTTATAGTAATATACCAAAATTTTGCTTATCTTATTATATAGTGAGAGAAAATATTAATTTTTTAAAAAGAAAATATAGGATACAATACGGTTTAGAAATTAAAAAAATAAATTTTAGGTTGGTTACATGCAAGAGCAAGATGTATTTGAAGTTTGTGTTAAAACTATGTTAAAGATAGCTGGTGAGAGTCCTCAAAGACAAGGACTGCAAAAGACTCCAGAGAGATTTTATAAGGCGTTTAAGTTCATGACTCAAGGTTATGAGCAAAATCCAAAGCAAGTGTTAAATGATGCTTTATTTGATAGCACAAATAATGAGATGGTCATGGTAAAAAATATAGAGTTTTTTTCTTTGTGTGAACATCATCTATTGCCCATTATCGGTAGAGTTCATGTGGCGTACATTCCAGATGGAAAAGTTGTTGGACTTAGTAAAATTCCAAGAATGGTAAATATCTATGCTAGAAGATTGCAAATCCAAGAGCAGTTAACAGAGCAAATCGCCCAGTCGCTACAAGAAGTGATTGCTCCAAAGGGTGTTGGGGTTGTGGTTGAGGCGAGACATTTATGTATGGAGATGAGAGGGGTTGAGAAGATAAATCCAACCACTACAACTTCAGCACTTAGAGGACTTTTTATAAAAGATTCAAACACTAGAAGAGAGTTTTTTTCACTTATAAATGCAAAAGATGGTGAGAAATTTTAACTAAATGACGATTTTACCTAACAAAAATGAGGCTAACTTTGTTCGTGAGTTAGCCTTACTTGGAGCTACTGCGTCTGGTAAAACGAGCTTAGCTTTAAAGTTAGCTAACAAACTTGATGGCGTTATACTCTCCCTTGACTCGCTTAGTATATATAAAGAGATTGATATTGCGTCTGCGAAACCCAGTAAAGAGGAGCAAAAAAGTGCTAAGCATTTTGGCATTGATGTGATAAATCCTAATGAACCATTTAATGTAACTCTGTTTTTTAACCTCTATAATGACGCTAAAAAGTATTGTTTAGATAATGATAAAACGCTTATTATCGTGGGTGGAACCAGTTTTTACCTAAAAGCAATGTTAAGCGGTTTGAGTGATAAGCCCCAAATTAATGAACTCATTAGAAATGAAGTATCAAAAGAGTTAAAAAATCTTGATAGTGTGTATGAGCTAATTTGCCAAATAGATAACGAGTACGCTAACAAGATAACTAACAAAGACGCTTACAGAATGGAGAAATGGTTAGAAATTTATCTCTCAACAAAGCAAAAACCAAGTGAATTTTTAAAGCATTCTATGCAAAAAAGCGTTATTAAAGATATACCAATTTATGAGCTTTTAGTAGATAAAAATGAACTTAGAGAAAAAATCGCACTTAGAACAAAACTTATGATAAAAGATGGTTTAGTTGATGAGATAGTGGGGCTAGAGCAAAAATACTCAAGAGCTCCAAGGTGCATGAAAGCCATTGGTATAAAAGAGGTATTTGAGTATTTAGATGGATATTTAACTTTGGCTCAAATGGAAGAGAAAATCACAACAAATACTGCAAAACTTGCTAAAAGGCAAAGAACTTTTAATAAAACTCAATTTAGCCAAGAGATAATAAAAGATGCGGCTACAAATCTTTTTGAAAAAATTGTAAACAATTTTACATAAAAAACAAGGAATAATAATGAACCTATCACAAATAAAAACCCCGTGCTATGTCTATAGCGAAGAAAAATTAGAACAAAATTTAAAACTTTTATTTGGTGTAAATGAGAAGAGTGGGGCAAAAATACTTTTAGCTTTAAAAGGATTTGCCCTGCAAGATAGTTTTGGATTAGTTAAAAAATATCTAAGTGGAGCGAGTGCGAGTGGACTATATGAGGCTAAAATGGCTAGTAAAATCGGTAAAGAAGTCCACACTTATAGTCCAGCTTTTAAAGATGAGGATATTGATGAGATTTTAGAACTAAGTTCACATGTGGTTTTTAACTCATTTTCACAATGGCAAAAATTTAAATCAAAAGCTATGAAAAAAACCAGTTGTGGCATAAGGGTAAATCCTCAAACTTCATTTAGCCCTGTGGATTTATACAATCCTTGTGGTAAATTTTCTCGCTTAGGAGTTACAAAAAAAGAGTTTAGAGCTGATTTGCTTGATGGGATTGAAGGTTTTCATGTGCATGCTTTGTGTGAGCAAAATGCGGACGCTTTAAAAGAGGTTTTAGAAAAATTTGAAGAGGATTTTGGGGAGTTTTTACCAAGACTAAAATGGGTAAATTTTGGTGGAGGTCATCATATCACAAGGGCTGATTATGATGTCGATTTGCTTGTCGATTTGCTTAAAAATTTTAAAAGAAAATATCCAAATTTAGAAGTTTTTTTAGAGCCTAGCGAGGCAGTTGGTTGGCAAATTGGAGATTTGGTTGCTAGCGTTTTAGACATTGTGCAAAACGAGATGCAAATCGCTGTGTTAGACACTTCTGCTGAAGCTCACATGCCAGATACTCTAGCCATGCCTTACAGAGCTGAGGTGCAAAATGCTGGTATGAAAGGCGAAAAAAAGTACCTTTACCGCTTAGCTGGAAACACTTGTTTGGCTGGAGACATTATGGGTGATTATAGCTTTAATGAACCTCTTAAAATCGGAGATAAAATCATCTTTAAAGACCAAATCCACTACACCATAGTAAAAAATACAACTTTTAATGGTATTAAGCTTCCAGACATCGCTAAGATTGATAAAAATGGCAAGATTATAATGGTAAAAGAGTTTGGCTTTGAAGAGTACGAGAGGCGAAACTAGTTTTTAAGCAAAATGGCTTAATGCTAATTAAACCATTTTCTAGTATCATTTGCAATTTTCACCAATAAAAGCATCACCGGAACTTCAACCAAAACTCCAACTACTGTAGCAAGTGCAGCTCCTGATTGTAAGCCAAAAAGTGAAATGGCTACAGCAACTGCCAATTCAAAAAAGTTACTCGCTCCTATCATTCCTGCAGGAGCGGCGATATCATGTGGGAGTTTACACCATTTTGCCAAACCATAAGTAATGAAGAAAATTATGATAGTTTGAAGTATTAGCGGTATTGAAATCAATATGATATGAAAAGGATTATCCAATATTGTTTTACCTTGAAATGAAAATAAAATAACAAGGGTTAATAGTAAACCCACTATTGTATAATTACTAAATTTATTGATAAATATATTATTTAAATATTCTGCTCCTTTATGGCGAACTACTATTGCACGGGTAATAATACTTGCAATAAGTGGAATAATAACAAAAAGTCCAACAGACAACAATAGTGTATCCCAAGGAATAGATACGCCACTAATTCCCAATAAAAAAGCAACAATTGGAGCAAAGGCAAATAGTATAATTAAGTCATTTACCGCAACTTGAACAAGTGTATAAGCCGCATTACCCTTTGTTAGGTAGCTCCATACAAATACCATAGCCGTACACGGAGCAGCTCCTAACAATATAGCTCCTGCCAGATACTCTTGTGCTAATTGTGCAGATACAAAATTTTCAAAAATCACATAAAAAAATAGATAGGATATTGCAAACATACTAAAAGGTTTTATGAGCCAATTCGTGATACAAGTAATAACTATCCCTTTTGGCTGTTTGCTTACATTTTTGAGACTGTTAAAATCTACTTTTAACATCATTGGATAAATCATTATCCAAATTAAAAGTGCTATTGGCAAGGATACATTTGCGTATTCAAATCTACTTAATGTTTGTGGAACTATAGGGATAAATTGACCTATGGCAATACCAATTATGATACATATTGTAACCCAAATAGTTAAATATTTTTCAAAAAAACCAATTTTTTGTTTCATGCTAATGACTCACTTTATAAATGCTAAATTTCTTATAGGAATATTTACATGTAATTTTTTCTCAATATCTTAAAAAAACAGACTCATTTACTCCCGATGAAAGGGAGAAAATAAATTTGTTATTTGCAATTACAATCTTTTGAAGATTAGATTTTAAATGCTTTGAATGCATTTTATTTATTCTTTAAAATATATTAAATATCCTCATACAGAATACTATAGTTTAATATTTTATATCTTAAATTCCAATAAATAAAGCCATTTGTTGTAATTAAAAAGGCTCTAGATCTTCAGGTTTACCAAACGCTGTTAAACGACTAAGTGAATCTTTGTTGCTCCCCTATATAATGCTATAAACGCCTAAAAAATCCTAATTTTAGGCGTTTTCAAATAATATTATTGATATATTTAAGTAGTGGAGTAATAAATTAAAAAATGGTTTTATAGTGTTTACTTATTTTTTATTTGGCATAAGTTTGGTCAATTTGATGTAAAATAGAAGAATAAAAATCAATAAGCATTTTTTAATAATAAAAATAGCTGAAATTAGGAATTGGCTATTTTATAGTGATTGAATTTGTAAGCGGTTGTAAATATTATAGCATTTAAAAGATAAAACTTTACTAGATTGTTTTAAACTGTAGTGACATTATATTTTATCATGGGTTACTTGGTTTTTTCCATTTAGTTTTGATATGTATAGATATTTATCGGCTCTTTTATAGATATCACTTGTGTCATCTTGAGTGGTTATTTCACTTACGCCAATGCTAACGGTAATTTGTCTATTTTCTATGGTTTTCAACTTATCACCAATGGTTTTTCTTAGTTTTTCGGCGACTTGTATACCTCCTTGTAAAGATGTGTTATCGCATAAAAGTACAAACTCTTCTCCACCTATTCGATAAAAGTTATCTAAATCCTCTCTTATGTTTGCTTGTGCGAGTTGTGTAAGTTCGACTAGGACTTTATCTCCTATGTCGTGTCCATAAGTATCGTTTATCTGTTTAAAATTATCTATATCCAAAAGTATCATGCAAAATGGATTTTGGTATCTTTTGAAGTGATTAAATAGTTTTTTTAAGTCCTCTTGATATGCTTTCCTATTCTTTGCTTTTGTAAGCGGATCTGTTATCGAGATTTTTATCCGTTGTTGTATATCTTTTTTAAAAATAAAAATAAGAGATAAAAATGATACTAACACAAGTGTGATTAGTATATAAATTGCCATTTTAATATTGTTGTAGGTGTTATAATTTTCAATAAATTTTTTTGATGTATATTTGCGAACTATATTGATTTTATCTACTGAATGTTGAAAATATTTGTCATAAATTAAGTCTGATTTAATAATATTTTTTGCTTTTAATCTATCATCTTTTGCTTTTTTAAGTTCAATAATAGAGTTTTGTATATCGAGGAGATAGGTTTTTAGTTCTAAGGAGTTATTTTTATGGTCAAAATAAAAATTATTATCATATACACCATATATTGTGTATTCTCCGCCGTTTAATAATATATCTACAGTTTTTAAGCTTTTTTGAATATTTAGATCTATTTTTTCATACTCTTTTTTGTCTCCATGAAGGTACTCTTCAAGTCGCAAATGACTATTTAAAGTCGTTATAGAGATAGAATTTATTGCATCTCTTAATATTCTTTTGTGTCGCAAAAGATTACTTTCAAATCTATCCATTGTAAAAAATAATATTATAATGATAATATTAGATAGCATTATAAAAAAATATATTTTATTTTTCATTGTATAGCTCCATAGCTACAAGTAATTTTAAATTAGTTTATGTTTAAAATTACTTATGTAGTAAAAACAACTTCAATAAATAATCTAAATAAAACATAAAAATATTTACTTTTATAGCCCTGCTTCTTTGATAGCTTCTGCTTGATAGTAAGCTATGATTGGGTCGATTATTTCATCAAATAAACCGCCTTCCATGATGGCATCTAGTCTGTATAGGGTTAGGTTTATTCTGTGGTCACTGATACGGTTTTGTGGATAGTTGTAGGTTCTAATCCTAGCACTTCTATCACCACTTCCAACTTGGCTTTTTCGCTCTTCGCTCTCTTTGGCTAAACGCTCTTGCTCTTGCATGTCATAAAGTCTTGCTTTTAGCACTTTCATAGCAGCGTCTTTGTTTTTGTGTTGGCTTTTTCCATCTTGGTTTACAACAACTAATCCTGTTGGTATGTGAGTTATCCTAACAGCACTATCAGTTGTATTTACGCTTTGACCGCCATTTCCACTACTTCTCATGACATCTATTTTTAAATCATTTTGATTTATCTCGATTTCAACATCATCAACTTCTGGCATAATAGCAACTGTAATAGCTGATGTATGGACTCTTCCTTGTGATTCTGTGGCTGGGACTCTTTGGACTCTGTGCACTCCAGCTTCATATTTTAATCTACTAAATGCTCCATCGCCTTTTATCAAAACAATCACTTCTTTTAAGCCACCCATTATGCCCTCGCTTTGGCTAACTATCTCAGCTTTCCAGCCTTTTAGTTCCGCGTATCTTAAGTATGAGCGAAACAAGTCTGCAACAAAAAGTGCTGCTTCGTCTCCGCCTGTACCAGCACGAAGTTCTAAAAAGATATTTTTATCGTCATTTGGGTCTTTTGGAAGTAGTAAAAGTTTTATCTCTTCTTCGAGTGAAACTTTTAATGGTTCTAGCTCTTTTAACTCCTCTTTAGCTAACTCTCCTAGTTCTGAGTCATCAAGTAAGCTTTTGTTTTCCTCTATGCTTTCGCATGTTTGGATATACTCATCTGCTTTGTGTTTTATGCCCTCAAGACTAGATTGTTCTTTGCTAAGGTCTGTCATTTTCTTGATGTCATTTGCGATGTCAGGTGCGCTTAAAAGCTTACTGATTTCGTCGTATCTATCAAGAAATGGAAGGAGTTTTTCTTTTAACATAATATAAAAAGCCGCCTTTGATTAAGCAGCTTTTTTTGAGTTTACAAGTTTTGCTAAACGACTAACTTTTCTTGCCGCTGTGTTTTTCTTTAAAAAGCCTCTGCTTACATAACTATGAATAGCTTTGTTTGCAACCTTAAAAGCTTCTTCTGCTTTTTGTAGGTCATTTGCTTCAACTGCTTCTCTTACAGCTCTAACCATGTTTTTTAATCTTGTTCTATAAAAACGATTTCTTTCTGTTTTAACTTTAGTTTGGCGAGCTCTTTTTTCTGATGATTTGTGATTTGCCATCTATTACCTCTTTTATTTAAATTATAAGCTTGTGATTATAGTAAAATAAAGTTTAAAATTTGCTTATTTTCAGTATTTTTTAAGATGTTTATTTTAGTTTGCCTTTTAGATTGTATCTTTTCCAATACTCATCAATAGCATTTTTTAACTGTTTTTCTTTTAATCTGCTTGGTTTTTTTACGCCAAATCTTCGGATTAAACCATCGGCTAAAAGGCTTTTTTGTTTTGTTGGTTTTTTAAGATACTCCATTAAGGCTTTTTTTGTATTTTTTTCAGAACTATATGTTAAAAGATAACGATAAAAAAATTTATCTATGCCAACTTGTAGTCTTTTATGGCATCTTACGCAATTTTTTTGATAAACTCCACCTTGTAAAAGGCTAGCAAAAATAACTACCAACAGACTTTTACGCATGTTCCGCCTCCCTTATGTTCATTTACATTAATTTCAAGTTTATACTCTTTTGCTACCATGGAAACTATGCTAAGTCCTATACCAAAACCACCAACCTCTTCATTGCCTCTGTTGTATCTTTCAAACATAGAAGAGATTTTTTGCATGGTTTTACCCTCATTACAGATGCAAAAGCTGTTTTTTTCTAGCGTAATGATGATTTGTCCGTTTGGTTTGTTGTATTTTATAGCATTTGATATGAGGTTATCTATAAGTTTTGTGATTTTTACTCTATCAGCAAATAGTTTCGTTTTGGTTAGATTTGAGCTAAGTTTTAGGTTTTTGCTTTCAAAAAGTATATTAAAGTATTCAAGTCTCTCTTCAAAAAGTTTTTTTAAATCTATATTTTCACTTTTACTTACAAATTTTTGTCCTAATGTCAGATAGACTAAGTCTTGATAGAGGTTTGAAACTGTTCTTGCTCCTATGTTTATGCGTTTTAATCTTTTTTGTTCTTTTAAGCTAAGTTTGTTTGTATCGATTAGCTCGATGTTTGAAAGTATGGTGCTAATTGGTGTATTTAGTTCATGAGTTGTGTCTTTAATGAACCTATCAAGTAAAGAAATTGCGTCTTTCATGGGGCGTAGAAAAATCCTAAAAAGCATATAGCCAACTAGTAAAAATAAGCATAAAATCGGTACACCAAACCATAAAAAGTTTTTATAGATTTTCATAAGCCATTTTTTGTCATCGTCTATCTCAAGCACTAGATATTTTGTGCCTAAATAGTATGCACTTAACTCTTTTATATAAAATATTTTGTTGTTTTTTATATAAATGACGCTTTTTAAATCGGGTTTTTGTGTAAGGAGTGAAAAAATCTCTTCTTTGCTGTCATCATAAATGCCAGATTTAAAACGCTCATTTCTTGGGTATGTTTTGGTTCTATCTATGTTGATATGAAGTTGTTTTAAGGTTTTTACATGTTCATTTGCATAAGTGTTTAAAACGGTTCGCTTTTTTTCTAGCATTGCAGTTTTGTGCATATTGTAGTATCCTGCACCTATGAGGGTTAAGATAGCAATGGATAAAAACGAGTAAAGAGTTAAAAAACTTCTTAGTGTCTTTTTTTCACTCCGTAGTAAATTTGTATCCCAATTTTTTGAAACTGACAATACTCTGTTTTCCTAAATGTTTTCTAAGATTTTTGATATAAGTCCTTAGAGCTTGGTCGCTTGGAGTCTCGTTGTAGCTCCAAAGTGTACTTAAGATGATTTCATGGCTTACAATTTTCTCTTTATTTTGTAAAAAAAGTTTTAATAAAATCGCCTCTTTATTTTGCAATATATGTTCTTCATTTTCTATGATAAGTGTGTTTGATTTTGTGTCAAATTCGATATTTTCAGTTATATTGATTTTATCGCTTGGTTTTTGCTTTAAAAGATTTTGAACTCTTAAAAGTAACTCTTTAAGCGAAAAAGGTTTTCTTATGTAGTCATTTCCTCCGCTTAAAAATCCTTTCTCCATATCATCAATACTGTCAAGAGATGTTATAAATATGGCTGGAGTTTCATTTTCATTTTCTCTCTCATTTCTTAAAAGTTCAAAGCCATTTAAATTTGGTACATTTACATCTAAAAGTAGCAAATCAATTCTATTTTCGTAAATCTTATCTTGAGCCTCTTCACCGTCATAGGCACTAATGACATTAAAATCGCACTCTTCTAAAAAATCTTTTATAGTCTCATGCAATGTTAAATCATCTTCAAGAAGTAGAATTGTCATCTTTTTTCTCTGTTGCTTTTTTATAAGATTCTAATTCCTCTTTATTAAAGCCTTTTTTTCTTTTTTCAAGCTCATCATCAAACTCTTTTTGATTTTTTGGCAATACGTAACCTATCAATGCTATTAGCTCTTCATTGCTCATTTGCGAGTAGTCTATCTTTGCAAATAAAAAACTTGACACAAGCAGTAGAGCAAAAATTTTTTTCATGCAAAACTCCTTTTATGTATATTTTAACATAAAAATAGTGAAAGTTTTGTGAAATTTGAAAATGAGTTTAATAAAACAGAATTTACACAACTAATGAACAAAATATGCTATAATTTGCCAAAAAAGGTATTGGCTTGAAAAAAATCATAGTGGGAATATCTGGAGCTAGTGGTGTAGTTTTAGGAGTAAGAGTTTTAAAAGAGCTTAAAAAACTAAAACATATACAAACTCATTTGGTCATTAGCGATGGTGCAAAGCAAACGATAGCACACGAATACAAAAAAGACATCACATCATTAGCTGATGTTTGCTATGAAAATCACAATCTTGCAGCAGCGATTTCTAGTGGAACATTTAAACATGACGGCATGATAATAGTTCCTTGTAGTATGAAAAGCGTAAGTGCTATCGCAAATGGGCTTTCTCTAAACTTACTTTTAAGAGCAGCTGATGTTTGCATAAAAGAGAAAAGAAAACTTGTCATTGTTCCAAGAGAAAGTCCGCTTAGCACCATTCATTTAGAAAACCTAACAAAACTCTCACGACTCCAAAATGTTACCATTATGCCAGCAATGCTAAGTTTTTATAACCATTTAAAAAGCCAAAAACAGATGCAAAAGCATATAGCTGGTAAAATCTTAGATGTTTTTGACCTTGAGATGAAAAGTTTTAAAAGATGGAAGTAAGTGTTAGTAAATATGGCATAAAATTAACAGCAAATATTTTTAAAATTGGTGATGATTTTGTTGTATTTATAAAAGGTGGAGATAAGCCCCATGTGGGTGCTTCGGTATTGAGCAACTCTAATGAGCTTAAAAGTTGTGTTTTTAGAAATCATAAAGATGATATTGCTTTAAAAATCATTGCAAAAAAGATAAAAAAATATTGTGATAAAAATGTATGTTTAGTTGGTGGCATCCATATAGACAATATAACTAAAAAGCAAATTGAGTTAATTTTAAAGCTAAGTAAAAAACTTGGTAAAAAAATAGGCAAAAATATTTTATTATAAGCAAATTTAAATTATTTTTTTAGTATATTTTCAGGGCTAAAAATAAATAATAAGGTAAAAAATGTCATTAAGCGAAAGTTTAAAAAAATTAAGCATTAAAACAAGCGAAAAAGTGTGTGATGATTGCTCATGTATAGTTTTAGGCAGTTTAGAAAAAAAAGATTTTGGCGATAGCTTTCATCTGCTCTCACCATTTGAAGTAGATAGTGACAATGTGGATTTTTTTGCTAAGTATGAAGTAGGAAGCGAAGAGGGTGTTTTGGCACTTTTATTAAATTTTTGTTATGTTAGAGAGGATGATAGATTAGAAGACTTTTTAGAATCCCAAGACTTTGGCTATTTGAGTGCTGAGTGTAATTTTGGCGAAGAAGAAGCAGAAGAGCTAAGCTTAAAAATCCAAGATGAAAAAGTTTGCCTTTATATTTGTAAAGATTTAGAGTTTCATAAAAATGCTCAAAATATAGCTAAACTTTTAAGTATGATAAAGTATTATTGTAAGTTTGATATTGTATATGAAGATTTTGTAAACAGTATTAATCATTCACATTTGTACACTCCAAATGACATTGATGAGTTACAAAGTTTTGATGGTGCAGTTGTATATTTTGTTGATGGAGAAAAGTATCTTTTTGGCTCAAAACAGTTTGCTATGTCAAATAAACTAAATGATAAAGATGAGGTTTTGGTTAAGATTAATCAAGGTGAATTTAAAAGAATTTTTTGCATTGATAATGAACTAAAAGGAACTATTGGTCTATTTGAGTTTGAAAACAGACAAAACTCTTACGCTTATGAAGTATCAAAAATAACTAAAGTTTGATTTTTTAACTATATATAGCAAATTATTTTTTTAAATATAAGCTGATTTTTTATTCATAAAAGAAATTTAAAAGAATTAATTTGCTAAAATATCCTTTTTAATTTGATCGCGTAGCTCAGTTGGTAGAGCACTACCTTGACATGGTAGGGGTCGTTGGTTCAAGTCCAATCGTGATCACCATAAGTTCTCTTAATGTTTTAGAG
>PDWI01003164.1_pt1 | contig 23590 bp, 12 predicted proteins | sample 1430891 | NCBI WGS metagenome assembly PDWI01 (sample SAMN01162508, study PRJNA174530) | Oral metagenome, whole genome shotgun sequencing project. | biome: Marine environment; feature: Marine mammal; material: Swab sample of the gingival sulcus; isolation source: swab sample of gingival sulcus... | reverse complement strand
AAGCATTTTTACTTTGGTATTATGATAAGGTTTAGGTTTTAACTCTCCTTCAATATCAACAAAAGATTTTGTCCACTCAGCTTTTTGCCAATCTTCTTCATCATCTTTTCCATCAATTATTATTTTTGAATTTGTTTGATAGCAAACATATTTTTCGGGATTAAAAAAAATTTTAGATTTCGGAAATTCTTTTGTTTCTTGACACAAAATTAATGATGACGAAATAAATATAAGTATTAAAATTTTTTTCATTATAAACCTTAAATAATTTTTCTTAGTAAGGAAGAGTTTGAAACCCGAACTTACAATTATTGTATGATAATTTCATCTGCAAAGAGCCATGCTTTTCCTTCGTTGCCTTTATGGAAAGCAGGACATTTGCCAATATTTTCAGCAACAAAATGAATATATCTTGCTTGAACATCTTCCACAGCAGCACTATATTTTTTTCTTTCCGTAGTATGATTTTCTTTAATAGAATTTTCAGAAATCACTAACCAATCGGAATAATCTTTGCCATCTTCCGAAAATGCAACTGATACTTTCTTTGGAAGAAAGATCCATGAATCTTGTTTTTCTAAAAAACTTGCAGTTATTTTATTGATTTCGGTAACCTTACCAAGATCAATTATTACATCACAATTTTTTACTTCAAAACCCTGCCAGTCAGAATTCCTAAAATCATCTCGTGCAAAAACTCCATCAATAAGAGAATTACTTCCTTTTGCAGGATAAGTTTCGTTATAGTTTTCATTTTTAATAATTACAGGAAAAATAACATCATCTTTCTTTAGAAATGGAGCATCTTCATCTCTTACTATTGATTTTATAAATTCTTTTGTAGTAGTTTCCGATTCTTCCAATTTATCACCAAAAACTTTAACCTTTAGAAGTGTTGATTTTTCAATTTCGAAAGGTTCTTTGTAGGTTAAAGAATTCTTATTCGGCTCACTCCCGTCAATAGTATATTTTATGCTTGCATCATCTTGAGAGGTATTAATCTGAACTTTCATTTTATTAGCAAATAAAACTCTTTTAGGTAAAATTGAAGGCATAAAATATCTTTTATAACCAAGGGCATTTATTGATTTATCAATTTTTGAGTTTGGTCTGTTTTCTATTTCCTTAGCAAAATCTTTATTTGGCTTATCAGACATTTCAATTGTAAATGTGCTGCCATTTAAAATGTCATCATGAGTAAAAAATGATTTTGTATATTCTGTACCATTTAATTTTATGGACTGAATAAATTTATTTTTACTTGAATTATTCTTAACATTGATATTGAATGTTTTTCTGTTAGGCAAATGAATTTTTACTTTATCAAAAAGCGGACTACCAAAAACATACTCGTTGCTTCCAGGGAGTACAGGATAAAAGCCAATTGCACTTAAAGCATACCAGGCAGACATTTGTCCGCAATCTTCGTTACCACACAAACCGTCTCTCCCCGAATGAAAGAAATCATCCATAATTTTTCTTGTAATATTTTGAGTTTTCCAAGGCATACCTGCATAATTGTATAGATAAGCTATGTGATGACTTGGCTCATTTCCTTGGGCATATTGCCCTATCAATCCCGTAACATCCGAAAGCATTTGATATTTTTCAGGATCAGTTTCAACTGTGAATAAGGAATCTAATTTTGTAACAAATGCGTTTTCACCACCCATTAGTTTTATCAGATTAGTAACATCCTGCGGAACAAACCAAGTATATTGCCAAGAGTTACCTTCAGTAAATTCTCCTGAACCAAGATAAGACGGAGTAATCGGATCAAAGTTTTTACTCCAATCTCCGTTATTATATCTTCCTCTCATAAATTTACTTATCGGATCAAAAACATTAAGATAATTTTTTGCACGCGACATAAAATATTTATAATCATCTTCTTTCTTCAGTTCTTTAGCCATTTGTGCAATACACCAATCATCATAAGCATATTCCAAAGTCCTGGAAACCGCATCGTCCGCCATATCCATTGGAATAAAACCCATAGACTTGTAATACTTCAATCCTCTGTCATCTTCCATTGCACTTTTTTTCATTGCTTCGTAAGATTTTTCAATATCAAAATTTTTAATTCCTTTCATATATGCATCTACAATTACAGGGATTGAGTGATAGCCAATCATTGTTCCTGTTTCATTTGCGGCAAGTTCCCAAATAGGTAATGCTCCGCTTTCTTCAAATTTAACAATTAAGGACTTTATGAAATCTATTGTTAGTTTTTCATCAAGTATTGTCATTAAAGGATGTAAAGCCCTGAAAGTATCCCACAAAGAAAAAATTGTGTACATATTAAAATCTTCTGCAATTTTTACTTTTCCATCCATTCCCATATATTTTTTATCAACATCGCTAAAAATATTGGGAGCTAAAAAGGAATGATAGAGAGCAGTATAGTAAGTTATTTTTTGATCTTCTGTTCCACCTTCAACTTCAATTTGTTTTAGTCGATTATTCCAAATTTCTTTTGCATTGTTTCGGACTTTATCAAAATTCCAATCAGGTATTTCCGTTAGTAAATTATTTTTTGCTCCTTCAAGACTAACATGTGAAATTCCTATTTTCATTTGTAACTCATTATTTCCATCATCAACAAACTCTAACGCAGCTTTTACAGATTTTCCTTTAGCTTCTTTATTAGAAATTTCTTTTTTATTTAACTTAATTTGACAGCTTTTTATATCTTTGGAAAATTCAGCATAAAAATAGACTGTATGTTTATCAGCCCAACCTTTAGAAGTTCTATAACCTTCAATTTTATTTTTATCAATTACCTTAATAAAACTTTCTAAAGTTACATCTTCAATTCCATGCAAAAGGTCAACAATTATTTTTTGTTCTTGATTCTTTGGATAGATATATTTATGAAAACCGGAACGCAAAGTTGTTGTAAGTTCAACTTTAGTTTTGTAATCCTCAAGAAAAACAGAATAATAACCCGGACTTGCAACTTCACTCTTGTGATTGAATCTTGAACGATAACCTTCATCAGGATTTTCTTTTGAACCTGCTATAAATTTAACTTCGCCAATAAAAGGCATAAAAAGAATATCGCCATAATCGGCAGCTCCGGTACCGCTTAAATGAGTATGGCTAAAACCCATTATTGAACTATCACTTGAATGATAGCCAGAACACCAATCCCAGTCTTTTATTCCTGTATCGGGACTAAGTTGAATCATTCCAAAAGGAAGACTTGCTCCCGGATAAGTATGTCCGTGCTCTGCGGTTCCTATAAAAGGATTTACATATTTCGTATAATCTGTTTGAGCATTTATGATCACAAAAGATATAATAATCAATAAAAGAATTTTTTTCATTTTTAATTTTCCTTTTTATTTAATAAAATTTAATCGGTTTTGTTTCTTACTGTTCCGTCATCATCTGCAATTCTTTCCATTACATTAAGTTTTTTAAACATGGCTCTTATATCTTTTGTCCCTCCAACAGCAAACCATATTATTGCCAAAATTGAAGCTCCTAAATTGGCATAAATATAAACTTTCCAAAATGAAAGCCATGCTTCGTCAGAAACTTCGGTATTGAGATTAATCACTGTTCCAATAACAAAAACTATAACCCACAAAAATGTCCAAGTGTAAGTTCCAATATAAATTATTTTGTCTAATTTAGAAAATTCTTTTCCTATACCGATTGCTTTCCAGCCTTTGCTCTCTTTTTCATTCATAATTTTAATTTCATCTTGGATTTCATACTTACCACGATGAAGTAATTTATCCATATTATATTCTTTCTTTTCACCAAGTAATGAAACAACAATATAAATCAAAGCGGAAATACCCATTGCGAGTCCCCAGAACATCTGACCATTAATAAAAAAATCATCATAAACTTGATGAATAATAATTCCGCCAACAGCTATAACGGAACCTGTAATTAAAGCACTCCAGGCAGCAGCGGTTGTTCCTCTTTTCCAATAAAGTCCGCCAATAATTACTGCTCCCGAGCCTCCCGTAAAAATTGCTCCGGTTATTGCAAAGAAAAGAAAAATATATTGACTTTGTTGAAAAATAAGACTAAAGAGAAATATAAACAAAGCAACACCAAAAATTGCGTATTTTAATATAACAATATGTTGTTCAGGTTTTAGAGGTTTCTTTCTAAAAGGTAAAATTATATCTTGAATAAAAATACTTCCCCAAGAATGCAAATAGGTATCGTGTGTACTGATAAATGCTGCAAGCATAATGGCAGCAAATGCTCCTATAAGTCCTACCGGAAGTATCTCTGAAAGAACCAAAGGAATTCTTATTTGATTTTGAACAGCTTCAGAGTCTACTCTCCCAAGTGTTTCACCAACTGCTGCAGAAATAGCAGAAAAGGCATCATTGTGCATAACAGTGTAAGCAATAATCGGAACAAATACTACAAATAAATTCCATTGAGGAATGTTACGCCAATTACTTAAAACTTCACCCATTTTGGCTTCGTGTGCCGAGCTGGCAGAAGAATTATAAGCCTGAGTTCCCTGCCAAGATAATTTACCATAAATCAACCCAATTAATCCAATAATAAAAAACCAAATATTAAAATCTTCAATATGACTTGTCTTGAAAGGATTTATAAGCGAAGCATTTTCGGGAGCTTTCGATAGTGTAAGAAAAATTGTATCCCAATCAAAAGTATAAAGGAAATACCCTACAATTAAAATAAAAACCGTGTTTACAAAAATACCTTGAATAAAATCTGTAATTATAACTGCAATTTGTCCGCCTGCAAAAACAAAATACAAAGCAATACTTATCAGAAAGAACATAATTATCGGATAACTTGAAATTTCAAGACCTAAAATATTAAAGCTTTGGGGGATGTCACAAAAATAGATAAAAAATCTTGCACCAACTGAGGGAAAAATTCCAAAATTTATTATACCGGAAATAAAAGCCAAAATTCCTGCAAAAACTCTAAAATTTCTGCTATAACGAATTTCAAAAAATTGAGCCATCGTTAAAGCCCTTGTCTGCCTGAACCTATAAACAACCCAACCTGAAACGGTTATTGCAACAATTACAATAATTTCCGATAACCGCCACCAATTCATATTAAAACCAGCAACATAATTTAACTCAAGCAAACCGATTATTGAAATTGCACCCAGCATTGCCATTCCTTGCGACATGCTCACCAAATATCTTCCGGCTGTTCTTCCTGCAGCCAAAAAATCTGCAACACTACGCATATATTTTCTGGAAGCAACAGCACCAAGTCTTAACATGAATAGAACAAAAATTAAAATACCCCAGTCAATATAACTCATAAAATCCTACCCTCTAATTTTATAAAAATGTTTTAGAGTTTTATCTCTAATAAGTTTGGTTTATTTTTGTATAGTGTTAGTATAAGTTCCCCAAATAATGTATTAGCCCAAGCGAACCAAGCTCTGGTAAAATTATTTGGATCGTCTTTATGAAAAGTTTCGTGCATAAATCCTGTTCCGGCATGAGTATTTTTTAATATTGTTAAACATTCAAGAATTTCATCATCGTTTGTTGAGCTCAATGCTTTTAAGATAATAGACATATGCCAAATCATATTTAGACCAACATGCGGTCCGCCAATTCCTTCTGCAAATTTACCTTTAAAGAAATATGGATTGTCTTCACTAAATAAAAATTTTCTTGTATTACAATAAATCGGGTCATCACTTTCAACACAATCAAGATAAGGTAAAGCAAGTAAGCTTGGAACATTGGAATCATCCATGAAAAGTTTGTTGCCAAAACCATCTATTTCGTAAGCAAATATTTTTCCATAGTCTAAATGATTACATACAGCATATTCATAAGTTGCAGCTTTAACTTCTTCAGCTAATTTAGAAAACTTATCAGCAGAATCTTTATTATTAAAAATCTCATTAAACATTTCTGATAACTGCTGTAACGATTTAACGGCAAATAAATTTGCCGGTACCAAATAGTTATAAATACATGCATCATCAGAAGGACGAAACGCTGAATTTATCATTCCGTTTGGTTTTGTAGGATTTCCATAACCGCTCAATGGAAGTGTATCAGTAGAAACAGCAGTTATTCTTTGAAATTTGTAAGTACCTGAATTATTTTTTCTTTGCTGCTCTATAAAAGTTTGATAGATTAAATTCATTGCTTTAATCCAATAGTCATCAAAAGGAGATGTATCGTTTGTCTCTTTCCAATAACCATAAGATAAACGAACAACATAACATAAAGAATCTATCTCCCATTTCCTTTCATGCAATTCAGGTTTCATATCGGTTAAATCGGATTCCCATTCGCTCCCTTCATTACTGAAATTGAAAGCATTGGCATAAGGATCAATTAATACACATTTTGTTTGTCTATTAATAACACCAGCTATAAGTTTTTTTAGTTTTTCCTCTTCATTTATTAAAGACAAGTAGGGCCAGACTTGAGCTGTTGAATCTCTTAACCACATTGCATTAATATCGCCGGTAATCACAAAAGTATCCGGTTTACCGTTATTTTCCGAATATTTTACTGTAGTATCTAAAGTATTAGGGAAACAGTTTTGAAATATCCATGCTAATTCTTTATCAACAATTTTCGATTTAACCTCTTCTATTGTTCTTTCAACAGTATCACTAATAAACTTTCTATCTTTTCGAACGGGTCTTTGAGAGATGAAATTAGATTTATTAAAAATATTATTCTCCATTTTGTTTAGATATAATAAAGGTTAGTATTGAACAATTACAACACTAACCTTTATTTATTAGAATAAGCTTATTTTATTTAATCACAGCAAATTTTCCAACTTTAACATCACCGGTTTTGGTTGATTCAACTTTATACAAATAATAACCTGCTGCAATTTCCAACCCCTCACTGCTTCGTAAATCCCAGTGAACAGTTCCATTAGCCTCAGAATTCAAATCCCAAGATGTTGTTCTATTACTAACTGAATTATCTACTATTATTTCATCCACTTGAACACCACTTAACGTAAATATTGTAATTTTACATTGTGCAGGAATATGTGTGAACATTATCTGTCTCTTTTGATTTCTCTGCCAATTAGCAACAGCACTTTCCATAGTATTAGTTACAACATAAGGATTAGGAACAACTTTAATCTTCTCCATATCTTCCGCTAATTTCTCTTTATTAATTTCATCAGTAACACCTTCCACACTAAACATTATGGAATCGGATGTATGGAATCCTCTGATAAAATCCACTTGATAAACATCTTCAGACTTTGGTAGTTGGTCCTCATTTGTAATACTTCTGAAATCAATTGCGAATATAGTTCCGCACCATATATTTTTCTTTAATAACGGATCTTTTTTTGAATCTCCTACTAATATATAATCGGTATCCCATTCATATGTTCCGTTACCATTCATATCTTGAACTACCAAATCCATTTGAGGATATTGTCCTCCTTCCATCATAAAAGTTTTATTTAAGACCTTAAAATTAAATTTTTGATCCAATAAGACATCTCGTTTGGGGAATGACTTACCATCGTAACCATTTAATTCTTTGAGAAGAAGGTTTGTACGTGTAGAATCATATTCTCCGGGCTGATTCCAAACTATTTCGTATTTCCATGGAAAATATTCGTAATACCCACTTAATCTTATATTTATCGGGGCTTTACCTGTTATCCAACCTGTTTTTTCATAATTCAATTTAGGAAATATTGTAGGTACCAATTTCATCTTTACTCTAAACCCTTCAACTATATCTGTTACTACATCTCTCTTAAAAGTTAAAGTATTTATTCCGTAAACATCGCTTGTATCAAAATTGGAACCTGATAAATCATTTATTGTTTCATGATATACTACTCTATTATTATCAGTTTCATCATAAATTTTTATACCTTTATTATAGTATCTTGTATCATAAGGACTTCTTTGTCTTGCGTTGTTCTGTGCATAATCCTTGGTAATCACATCTAATTTAAGTTTATACTTATGTCCGTTTTTAATTTTAGACGGATTAAATATATCTACACTAAAATCTATCAACTCTGCAGCCGTAGTAGCTTCCAATATCGTAGCAGAACCATCACTTGGATAACCGGCAGAATATTGATGCGGTTTTACTATCGCAACATTCTTAGATATTCTACGGACTTCTTCGTTTTCATCAATTTCCAGAATAAATGTATTTTCTGCAGGCCCTATGCGTTGCTTTTCCAAACCAAAATCATAAGCTACTAGAACATAATAATATGTTCTTCCGTTTTGAACATTATTATCAATAAATGAGTGTTTTATTCCACTATCATCCCCAAGATAATATTGAATACCGTTGATTGTTCCAAAATCAGCAAAACCTTTTTTACCATCTATAATATCACATTGGAAAATAGGTTTTTTAAGAGTTGGAGTTCCAAATCCATCTGTTATTTCGGTAGCATCTTCTAAATACGGATCAGTAGAACGGAACAATTTATATCCTTCAAAATCATTAATATTTTTTGCAAATGATTCGCGAGTATAAATATCAGATTTATCGTCCCAACTTAAAAACACCTTACTATCTGAGGGATTGACTGTGAGTGTTGGCATTAATGGTGGTTGAGCAAATCTGTAATCAGTTTCATACACCATTTGTACTAATCTCTTTAACTCAAATAGAGCCGGTGCTTTATGTTCATCAGAATTTAACCCTTCTAATGATTCATAAGCATGCAACTCTGACATTGATATGCGCTCGGTTAAACCTTTTTTTAGTCCGAATACACCGGAAGCAAATTGTTCAACAAAGTTTGAAGGATTTTCCTGAGCTTCGTCAAATTTCGGTTCTTCTTCCGTATGTAATTTCCAGAGGTTTTCATCGCCACCTACTCCAAAATGATCTCTGCCCCATCTAAATACATATTTAAATGAACCTAATCCAACCATATCGGATTCACTAATATCTGTTTCGGCAAAATTTGGTTCTGCAATACCTTCAACTCTGTCAGGCTTATGATTTGCTTCGGTACCATCCGCATCTGGTCCGGTATAATTTAAATCTGCAGGACCTACACCATCTAGACCAACATCATCACCAATATTTTCTCCGGCATCATATTTCCCATTATTATTGGCATCATCCCAGTCATTCCAATCCTGATCTTCATCTGCATCCCAATGTTCTTTTAGATCGGAATCTTTAAGATTATAAAATTTTTTGAACTTATTCAAATCAGCGTATCCTTCTGTAGGACCTATCTTGGCAACTGCATCATTATTTCTTTTTTCATCAATAATTCCATCGTTATCGTTATCAATACCGTCTATTATTCCTGGGCTTTCAAGAAAAGCAAGTCCATAAACACCAGGTGCTTTACCTCCACCTACGGGAATACCATCCAAATCCCAAGAGTAACACATATTTAATTCCAAATTATAAAATGCTATATCATCGGCACCATCTGAAGATTCTCCACCTACAGCATTATCCGTGTAGAGACCAAAATACATATTAGGTAAATCATATTCGGAAATGTTAGCAATACTATATTCCCAAAAAATAGCATCTTGTACAGAAGGATGACTCCATTGGAAACCTCTTGTTTGTACTCTTAAACCAAGTCCACCCCAAGGTAATCCCTTTTGAATTGTAACATCTGCTTTTTTATCACCTATTTTAACTTCTTTTAATATTTCTCCGTTGGAACCGTAAACTCTTCTCGGATAATATTTAACCGTATCTTCTTTACCGAGATATTCTTGATCGTGCGCATCATTTACGATAAAGTAACACTCTTGATCAGCCTTTATAACCCCGCGTCCAAATCGTCCATTCCATTCATTGGGCCAAATTAAATTGTCACCATAGGCGGGCCAACCCAAGGGAGGCCAAGAATCAGGTAAATTACTCATTGCAGGAGTTTCACTTAGTTCATTAAAATATCCAAAAACAGGATATAATCCCCATTCCACAGTATTATCGGGATTCAGATCCATATGCTCTCTGTAACTTGATTGACAATAATATAATGTATCTAAATCATTCCTACTTTGAATCAGAGACCAATCCGTTACGGGAATTGAATCGTTTTCAACAAATACTCTAGCTCCAAGCAGAAGACAGATACCATCATGCATCTTTGTCCCCTCAAAATTATTAGGCCATTTATTAACAAACCAGCTAACGTGATCTGCAATTTCAGTAGTATTTCTGTAGAACATTAAAACTCTGTTACCAGACATCCAACCTGATCTTTCGGCTGCAATATCACTCGCTGGATCATCGGGACCTTCATATTTCCGACCTTGTCCATATAAAAAGTTTAATGAAGTTAATACTATCAATAACAAAATTTTTGTTTTCATATTTTTATCTTTGATTTAATTTATAACTTATTATCTAAAATGTTTTTAAAATGTAAAACTTACAGTATAAGCATGTACATAATCAAGCAATCGCATATTCCTATATGCATAATCAATTTTAATATTATTATTACCGAGATAGTTAACTAACAAGCCTACACCAAAGGACAAACCATACTCAGAAGTATCATCCAATAATAGACCTTTGTAACCGCCTCTAACAGCAAGTTTACCAACGCCAGGCAAACTGAATAAATATTCACCCCCCACATTTATAAACTCAGCATTATTATTAGGATGCAAAGCATCTACCGATAATATCAGTTTATGGTTTTCCGTTTGAATTGCATAAGCTGATACACCTATTCTAAAAATTAGAGGTAATTCCCATTCGGTTGTTTCATATCTTCCCGGAACATTTCCAAAATTTCCGGATTCACCAGGTGCTTCATCAAATGGTCGCTTTAAGTCAATACCGTTATATTGCATTTTAGTACCGTAGTTGGTAATGCTCATACCTATTTTAAGACCATCTTCTTTGCTGCCTGTCCAAGAAAGAAAATCCGTATTAACAATTGCTCCGAGATCAAAAGCCACAGCAGTTGCCGATTCATGCCATATTCTGGAAGTAATTATTTTACCTGAAGCTCCAAATGAAAACCAATCGGCAAGTTTTCTTCCGTAGGAGAGACTTACGGCTAAATCCAAACCATCAAATTTTTCTCCTGTTCCTTCTTGAGAAATCATTGATGTAACATCTTCTTCTCCATAGCTCACAAAAGTAAGTCCCAATCCAAAAGTTCCAAAACCCGGTGCAACGTAACCAACACCAACAAATGATGAATTAATATCAGCAAACCAAGGCTGGTGCATAACCATCAACTCATTATTTTTCATATACCCTAAACCGGCAGGATTCCAATAAATTGAGGAAATATCATTTGCCATGCTCACATAACTATCTCCCATTGAGAGTGCAGCACCACCAAAACCGAGTTCTAAAAAACTAGCGGCGGTTGTACCTTTTCTGTATGGTTTTTGAGCTGTAATACTGGAATTAATTAAGAAAATTAATCCCATTACTAAAAATATATAAGTCTTTTTTTTCATTATGAATTCCTTAATGAATTACTATTATTTACTTTATTAAAAAATAAAACCTAAACCAATTTTGATTTCTCTTGGTGAAGAATACATATACGGATTTTGTATAGAATCATATATATCGTTATAGTTGCTTCTGAATGTTGCAATATCTACGGGATATACTACACCTGTATATGCTCTACCGGTTGTCGAATTAACATATATTTCATTTTTTCTATCTAATAAATTATATATAGATAGGAACAATCTTAAATTACCTATTTCGCCAATATCAAAGTCATAATATCCTGTTAAATCTAAAGTATAATTTGTAGGTCTTTCCGAATTATTAGGATATAAAGTTTGTTTTGCCAAAGGACTAATGGCAACAGGTCTAAATGTATAAGGTTTACCTGAGTTAAAATAACCTGTTAAAGTTACACTATAATTTTTTTGATTATAACTTAAACTCATGTTAGCAGTATGTCTTTGATCCCAACTTAACGGAACTAAATATGGAACAGGATCTAAACTCTGCCCCAATCTATTATAAGTTGTTGTAGGATTATCAGCGTTGCCTCTTGTATATTGTAATGTGTAGTTAAAATATAAAGCAAATGCTCCAAGTGTATAATCAAACTTCAGCTCAAATCCTTTAGCATTACCATAATCTTTGTTGCTGTATAAACCATATTTAATTTGGTTATATGTAGTAACAACTATAGCACTTCTTAAATCGTAAATATCTTTATAATAAACAGATAGTTCCAATCCCATATTAGGAATTAGTTCTTGCCAAATACCCATTTCGTAAGTTACTGTTTTCTCGGCTTTAATTTTAGGATTCCCCATTACAGTTCCAAAGTTGCCTGTTGGAACAATAAATCTATGATTTGAATAAAGTGTATATAATGGCGGCATTTGGAAAAAATGTCCGTAGCTAAAATGTAAAACTGCTGCTCTACCAAGTGTATAAGATAAACCAAAACGAGGACTTAACTGCCACTGAGCTTTTGCTTTAGGATAGGTTGACATTCTTTCCTTACTCAATAGAGGATTACCACTGCCGTCTTTAACAATATTACCTTCGCTATCTTTTTCATAAAAAGTTAATTGGTTTGATGGATTTCTCAATTGGGAAGGATAGTGCGTGTTAGGATTAAAATAATCTAAACGAACACCTAAGTTAATTACCATTTCATCAAATTCCATTTTATCTTGTACATAAGCAGATAATTCATAAGGTCTCTTTTTATATCTATCCCAGGCAAGCGAACTATCCGGAACAAATTCACCTTGATATGGATAGAACTCAACTTTTTGTTTACCAGCTTCATACCAATATAATGAAGCTAAAGGTGTGCCTCGCAACTTATTTTGAGTTGGAAACGGTAAGTTTTCAACAGTATGCTGTGTATAAAGAATACCTGTCTTTAATGAATGTTTTTTATTAGCCTGCCAAACCAAATCGTATTTAATATTTAATGAAGATTGTTTCCTTTCGCCATGTACTCTATCTTGACCGCCGCTCAAAAATCCTCCAAGTCCGCTGCCATAAGATGGATGAACATAACGAGAATCGAACGGATCTTTATATAAATAAGTATATTGATGATTATCAACATAAGAAAGTTTTAAATCATGAAAAGCACTATTAGAAATAAAATGATTTAACTGAAACATTCCCATTTTAGAATCATTATGGAATGTAGCTCTTCCATCGGGTTTATATTTATACCTGTGTCCTGCAGTATAATTGCTATTGGGATAATAAGGATTTTCATCATAATTCCATGTACCCATTAAAGAAAGTTTTAAATTAGTATGTAAATTAAATGTTAATTTTCCCATACCTGAATATTTTTTTTCTGTATCCATAGGAACATAACTTCCATCTCCAGTATTTTCGGAATAATATATTTTATCACCAACTTTAAAATCCCAAGGTGTACTTTGTCCGAAGTTTTGTTCAATTGTAGAATTACTGTAGTTATCTACTTCAAATCTTCTAATACCGTTTATATGTCCAAGTGAATTTTGATATCTGAAATTTGAAAAGAAAGTTACATAGTCTTTTATAATTGGTCCTTCAAAAAGAATTTTATAATCTTGGTTCCGAGTTATTTCCTCGGGTTTAAGTCCTATAAAAACATTTGAATTTGTGGTGTAATAATTAGAAAGATGCGAAGATAAAGAAACCTTAAATTTGTTACTACCTTCTTTTGTAACAACATTCACTATACCGCTCATTGCTCTACCGTATTCAGCATTAAAAGTTCCCGTAATAACTTCAAGATCTTGAGCAGCTTCTTTTTCAATACCTACGGTTTTATCAGTTCCGCCGAATGCTTCATTAACCTGCATACCATCAACAAGATAAGAAACTTCATTTAATCTTCCGCCGCGAAAGTGTCCGTCAACAACACCTGCCTGCATAGAAATAACTTGATCTAAGTTTTCTACAGGAAGCATTTCTATTTGTTCCGAAGAAACATTTTTAACGGAACTTGTTTGATCTTTCTTTAATGATACCTTATCAGCGATCACAACAACTTCTTCACCAACAAGAACAGTTTCACTTAATTTCACATTGATATTGGTTGTTCTGTTTACAGAAACTATAACCTTCTCAATTCTTTTAGATTCATAACCCATCATTTGCACAACAAGCGTATATGTACCGGGGGATACATTAATAATGTAATAATCTCCGTTCATATCGGTAGCTGTTCCAATTGTTGTTCCATCTATTAATACGTTTGCAAATGGAAGAACATCACCGGTATTAGCATCAGTAATTTTACCCATTATTTTTCCGGTTGTTTGCGCAAATATATTGTTTTGCAATAGTAATAAACTGCAAAATAATACTAAAGTAAATAGTTTCAATTTAGTATTCACAATTGCAACTCCTATTTTGTTAAATAATTATATTTATTAAAATTTATTATTTTTTTCATTTGTAAATTTTTCTGCAAGTTGTTTAAGTAATTTATCGTTATAAACAACATTATATTTTTCTTTGTATTGCTCTATTAAACTTTCTCTTAGATCTTTTACTTTTTTATCTCTTAGTTCAGAAATAATACTTCTTTTAACCTTTTCAAATTCGCCGGTCCATATTTTCCTGTTATTATTGTAATACTCCAAAGCTTCTTTTTCTGAAACATTTACTTTATGGAACAATTCATCTTTAAGAAACTTTTGTATCAGTAACTTATTATTTTTATTCTCAATTTGGTCAACTAATATTTCATCACTTTTATAATTCATGCTTTTATGATCTAAATAGAGAGCATAATGTTTTACTAAGTCTTCTAGAAATACTCTAATATCTTCAACGGAAATCTTTTTAAATATCACAAATTGATTTTCTTTATTAAAAATGTAAAAGAAATCGTCAACACTAATATTTCCTTTATCTGATTTTATAACTAAATCTTCTTCCAAGTTACCTTCGTACTTATCTTTATGAAAAAATCCTATTCCTTCTTTAGTTACAAATGAGTTCCGGATTTTAGAGTAATCAATATCTGTAATTTCAATTTTATGCTTTTTTGTTAAAGAATCTTGAAATTCTTTTATCTGTTTTTGTTTTTCAATTATTTCAAATTCTTTAATAAGATTTTTTTTGAGTTTATCAAAAGAAATTAGTTTTTTATTTATTTCTTTCGCTTTTAAACGAATAATATTCCAGGTTGGAGCAATATAAATAGGTTTTGTATATTCACCAACTTTTAATTTTTTTAATTCTTTATAAATTTCAACGGGAACAGATTGCCCATAGGAGCGTTTTTCAAATAATAATTTACGGGGCATAATTTTTTTCTGCTCTTCAACGCTATTTTCTTTTTTTTCCCAGACGGGATTTTTACTTATTGAATCAATAGAGTAAAACGAATTATGCTGAATTATTTGAAAAGTATATAAAATATTTTTTTTGTTATAAAAAATTTCTAATTCTTTATCCGAAATAAAAATTGATTTCTTGTTTATTGGATGAGTTGATGCAAGTGCATTAAGTTTAAATTCAAAATTATTTTTCTCTATTAAAGGATCTTTATCAAATCCTAATTCGTAAGCTCTCCTCAAAAATAGTAATTCGGGTAAATAAATTTTATTAATAAAATTCTTTAACGAATTGGTACTAAAACTTTTATGAGCACCAAAATCTTTTGCTAGTTTGAATCTTCTTTCAAAAACACCTTTTCTAATCCCTATGTCATCTATTTGCACAACATAATCTTTATTTAACTGATATTCTTTTGGGCTACAATTATTCAATCCCAGTATGAACATAAATAAAACTAATGTTTTTATTATCTGTATTTTTTTTATCATATATTCCTTTAATTAAAATACTTCACTTTTTAACTTTTATAATATAAATATTGCAGGTGCCTTTGAAGCACCTGCTATTGAATGATATGGGAATTATTTCAATAAAATCATTTTTTTAGTACTGGTAAATTTACCGGCTTCAATTTTATAGAAATAAACACCTGATGCAACATTTGATGCATTCCAATCTACTTTGTGTTTACCTTGTTCAACAACACCGTTAAATAAAGTTGTAACTAATTGGCCTAAACTGTTATAAACCTTAATAGATACATCCGATTTAACCGGAACTGTATAAGCAATTGAAGTTGTTGGATTAAATGGATTTGGATAATTTTGAGAAACTTCAAATCCTGTAGGAATTACTCCATCTTCAACTCCAGTAATTTTATCTAAAGATAATGCTTTATACATAATTAAACATTGATCTTCAGGAACATTTCTTATTGGATATGGAAAATGTTTCCCGCCACCTGTCCAAGAAGCAAATTTACTCTCAAATTCATCAGCATATACTAAAACTCTATCACGACCACCATGTTTATCACTTGTCCACATTAAATGTAATTTCCCGTCGGCAACAACTGCAGAAACATCATTTTCATCAAGCTCAGGTGTCATAGATAAGTTTTTAAGCCCTGACCATGTTACACCGTCATTACTATAAACTGAAAAAATATCGTTTTTATAAGCATAATATTCTGTGCCAAAAGTAATGTTAGTATCAACTAAAGCTTCAGCAGGGGTAGCCATTTGCTCGATTAATAATACAAATTTAGGTTCACCTTCAGCTGCATTGTTATTGGCTACTAATTCAATATTACCAATAATACCATCTGCATAAGCATTACCAAAAAATGCCATACCACTATCAAAAGTTCCGTAATTAAACCATTTATAAGTTTCACCTGCAAGCGGGTACATAGCTTCAGCTACAACATTGTGAGTCCCTCCTGTTTCAGTCCAGCTCATTACTTGAGGTTTAGCTTTTTCTGAACCATCAAAAAATACACCAGTAGAATCACCAGGTTGGCACATATGAGTTCTTACCCAATTATCAACTACACTTGTAGTATCTAACCAGTGACTTCTATAAGTTGCAGTATAAGCAACAACTAATTTATTATTTGCATCATAAACAACTTGTGCATCTGTATAAGGTCTAGCTTTGTTAGCATTATACAGGTCAGGTAGCCATTGGGTAGCTTGAGTTGTATCAAATAACGGAATTAATTCACCATTATTTAAAGCAGTAGCAAAATCAGGTTCCCATAATAAACCGTATGATTTACCTTTATGTATCCAAATTTGATTGAAAGAATGTAAGGAAACAACAGCTACTTCCGAACCGTCTGAACTAACAGCAAGATCAGAACCTTCAACTGCATTCATTCTGTGTTGGCCCGGAATACCTTGATAAGGATTATTGTTTCCATAATTAAACATTAAACTAGCAACATCACTAAAATTTGATCCGTCAAAGTTCCAATAAAGTACAGGATCACCCATTACATTAGTAAATAAAGCGTGTACTATCCCATTACTTCCTACTTCCATTGCATAAGGATTAGCATAGTCTGCAGCAGCCCAATAAAATTTGTCAGATTGCATACCTTTAGGAACTAAAGTATCTCCATCAACTTCGGCAATAGCTTGATAATGTCTTCTTTGTTCTCCTGACCAACTATAAGCTCTACCACCTACACCATACAGAATATAAACGGGATTTCCGTTAGTACCGCCACCAATAAAAGAAACTGCTGGTTTAATTGCAGTTGAAGTATCTTGATCTGGAACAGGCAGTTTGATACCGTCAGTTACATTTGCATACATTACTTGGTAACCTGTATCAGATTCAGTTACCCAGGTTTTTGTGTAAGTTGCATGAACTTTACCGGCACTATCAACAGCAATTTGTTTTCCTATTGTTCCAACATACCAGTAAAAGAAAAAGTCTGTTCCGGTTGTATCTATTACAGTAGCATTGTCTAAGTTTTGAGCTTTAGCTGTAGAGAATACAAAGAACATTGATAAAATAATTAAAAGAATTTTTTTCATTTTTTCTCCTTTTTGTAAAAAATATTGTTATTAAATAAAATATAGTTTGTAAAAAAAATAATCCTCCTTTTCGTTTTTGTTTATTAATTGTTAAATGCCTTATTTAATTAGAAAAATTTACATTTTCTTACCATAATCTAACTTATTATCAGTTGTAACAATAGGAAATGAAGGTACAACTCTTTTATAAGGTTGATTATTGTAATTTACACTCATATCTATTCTTGAAAGTTTAATGGCATTAAACTTATCAACATTTATTTTAATTTTATTGCTGTATTTTTTTTGCAAAGTATCAGCATATTTATTCAAATAATCTTCAAGAACGGTTAGATAATTTAATTTTTCTGCACTATCAGGTAAAACAGTATGTAAATATTTTTCTTTAGCATAAGCATAATTTAAGTTGTCTTTCCACATATTTACATTTCTTTGAATCAAGTTTATTTTATCATATCCTCTTTCGTATGCTTCAGCGGTTAAATATTTATCTCTGATTAAATCCATTATGGCATACTGCAATTGTTGACCAAAGTCTTTTCTCTTTATTTTACTTTTCCTAAAAACCAACGGATGAATTTTAATTTCTTTAAGAAAATCATTTACGGTATAAATTTTTTCATTTACCTTAAAGAAAGGTTCTTTTTTCAGCTCATTTATTCTATCACCAATTGCATTGTAGTTTACTTCGTTATCTTTAATCTGCCACATTGATTTATTAAACTGCTCTTTAACTTGTTCATTAGTGATTAAGTATTCCGGCCCGAGAATATTTGCCATTTTGAAAAAGACTTCAGGAAAAAACTCTATTTTTTTATTTTTCATAATTTGCATAACATAATCATTATACAATTCGCCAGCCCGCCTCGCTCTAAATTTATCACTAACGTCTTTCCATCTATCATTAAATTGCTTTTCAATTATAATCGGTCTGTCAATCCAGCCATTAATTTTAACAAATAGAAACTCGTTTTTACCGGTTTTTATTGGTCCAACAACTTGGTTCTTCTTTAACGGATAACTGTAAAGTGAATCCAAAACTACATCAAGCTCACTTATTGACCACTCAATTTCTCTACTTGGCAGTGAATCAACACCCGTAATTTCGTAGAAAATATCTTGTAATGGCTTCTTCTTGTCTAATTTGCCTACAACTTCTTGAGTAAGATTACTATCAGGCAAAGAGAAGTAAGAAACTTTATATTTTCTTCCAGCAACTTTAACTGTGTTAAGAATTTTTGCTGAATCGAGAACAACTTTTTCATCGGCTTCTTTTGAATATAACCACTGTCTCATTGCTTGTTCTTTTAATCCTTGCAGATAAAGTTTCGTATTTTCAGCTTTTAATATTTTACTTGAGTCTGTTGCTTCCATTGAAAAAAGTTTTTCTGCAATCAAGGAATTTAGAATAATTTTCTTATCTAAGTTTCCATTACTTCTGCAATAAGGAGGACGCACAGTATATTCAGCTCTTCTTAAGAATTCATTGAGTGAAATTGTTACATCGCCGATTTCGACTAAAATAGTTTCTTTAGGTTGCTCAAGTTCTTTATTTTTAGAACACGAACTTAAAAAAACAAGTACAATTATTAATAATACGTATAATATTTTAAATTTTCTATGCAAAAAACTTCCTAAGCAATAATTTTTGATAACTGATTTTTATTATTCTTAAAACTTCTATATCCGTATAGTGAGATTACAACAAAACTGATAAACGGTAAAACAAAACTAACATTAACCGCAGGCATACTTCCTATTTTTCCAAAATCAATAATTGCTCCTTGTAACGGAGGCATTAAAGCACCGCCGACAATTGCCATAACCAGCCCTGCGGCTCCGAGTGTTGTTTCTTCTTTAAGTCCTTCCAAAGCTATACCGTAAATTGTAGGAAACATTAAGGACATAAATGCCGAGGTTGCAATTAAACAATACAATCCAAACATTCCTCCAATAAAAATAACACCAAGTGTTGTAAAAATCCCTCCGATTGCAAAAACTGTAAGCATTATCCTCGAATTAACAAACTTCATTAAATATGTACTTATAAATCTGCTTGATAAAAAAATAACCATTGCAATAATATTATAGTTTTGTGCTTCCGCTTTAGAAATTCCCAAATTATCAGCATATTGTATAATAAAAGTCCAACACATAATTTGAGCTGCAACATAAAAAACTTGTGCCACAACACCTTCTCTGTAATTTTTATTTTTTATTAACCTTTTAAATGAATTAATAGGTTTTATATTTTCAGATTCAGAAATAGTCTTTGGCATTTTATAGAATAAAATAACAAACATAATAAGAAGAACTATCAGCCCAAGTATTACATAAGGATCTCTTATAATTGCTAAATCATGAGTTCTGATTTCCGCTTTTTCTACAGCATTTAAAGTATTAAAAATTAGTCCGCCCTCACTATCACGTGCATCAGATTTAAGCGAAACCAAAATAACATTTGAGGCAATAAACATTCCAAGCAAAGAACCAACAGGATTAAATGATTGTGCAAAATTCAATCTTCTTGTTGCTGTTTCTTTATCTCCCATAGATAAAATATACGGATTTGCAGTTGTTTCTAAGAATGCCAAACCAAATGTTAAAATATATAATGAAATTAAAAAAAACTCAAAAACTTCGTACTTAGCTGCAGGATAAAACAATAATGCACCAACTGCATAAAGTAATAATCCTAATATTATTCCCGATTTGTAACTATATTTTTGAATAAATAATGCAGCAGGAATAGCCATTGTTGCATAACCGCCGTAAAATGCAAATTGTACAAGAGCAGCTTTAGCAGTTGTAATTTCCATAACAGTCTTAAATGCCGCTACCATTGGGTTTGTAATATCATTTGCAAATCCCCACAAAGCAAACAAACTCGTAACAAGAACAAAAGGGATGAAGTATTCTTTTGTTACCAGTTTTTTAAGTTTATTTTCTTCTTTTACTTTCATGTTAATTATATTTTCTTATTGAACAGAGTTGTTTTCTATTAAATAAGAATCAAGAATAATATTTTTTAATTTATTATTTTTTTTATTTTCAATTTTTTCTATAAGTAATTTCATCGCTTTGCTCCCTAATGTTCTAGTTGGATAATCTATATGAGTCAATTTGGGATAAAGCATTTCAGCATATTTTTTATGGTCAATTGCAACAACGCCAATATCTTCCGGAATTTTCAATCCTTTTTCTCTAATCGCTTCGTAAACACCTCTGGCAATCATTCCGTTACCACAAAAGATAACTTCAGGTAAATTTCCATTTTCATAAATTTTATTAAATCCTTCGTAACCGTATTCCGAAAAGAATTTTCCCTTAATTATCCAATCGGGATGAACTTCGAGATTATTTTCTTTCATTGCAGCCAGAAAACCCTGCAAACGTGAACCACCATCACTATTGATATCACCGGAAATATGAGCAATTTTTGTTTTGCCTTTATTAATTAAGAATTGTGTCAGATTTTTAGCAGCATTGTAATCATCAAATCCAATGGAATCATAACCTTCAAACCCAACGGGTCTTCCAAAAAATACTAAAGGAATTTTTCTCTTCTTAGCTTTTTCATAAATTTTAACATCAACATTATCAAGAGTTTGGCAGACTAAAATGCCTTCAACATTCATAGAAAGTAATTTGAAGATATTTTCACTTTCTTTTTTGCTGTCTTCTCGCGAAACTGTAAGTATTGTTTGATAAGATTTTTTATCAGCCATGTCCATCATTCCTCTGACGATTGCAGAGAAATAAAAATTAGTAATGTCGGGAATTGTTATACCAATAGTGCCGGTCTTTTGTGAATTTAAGTATCGTGCAGTCAAATTCGGAATGTAATCCATTTCCTTAGCAATTTTTCTTACCTTATTCTTCGTTGCCAAAGAAATATCACTACTATCTTGTAATGCTTTGGTTACTGTAACCCTGGAAATGCCTAGTTTAGCAGCAATATCTGATTGTTTTACACTCATTCTTAATAATATTATTTACTTACACGTGTAAGATATAGATTCTTTTTCATTTACACAATAGTTTTTTTTATTAAAACTTGGTCATGCCAACAGGAACACATCTAAGGCGGAGATGTGAAAGAATTAACCTTAAATTTTAAATATCTAACTAATTATTTTTAACCTAAATAACTATACTTCCTGGTTGTAAATGTGCCTGAATATACTCCCTTTCCATTCCATTTTTTAATTAATAATTCTTTTTAACAAACTTTTCAATCTTCTGTGATTGCTTTATAATTTCCCTTCCCTCTTCAAGGGATTTTATATCGCCAAATGAAATTGCTTGTGTAATAATATTACCAAGTGAAGTTGCTTCTACGGGTCCGGCATAAACTTCCAATTCGGTTTTATTTGCCGTAAGTTGGTTCAATAAATAATTTTGTGAACCTCCTCCAACAATATTAATTCTATTTAATTTTCTATTGAGTACTTTATTTAGTTTATCAATCTTATCTTTATATTTTTCAGCCATACTTTCTAAAACTAATCTTACGTACATCCCATCAGATTTTGGCAATTTTTGCTTTGTACTTTTAAGATATAAATCTATAGCTTCAATCATACTTGCAGGATTTGAAAACTTCACACTATCCACATCAATAGTAGAATCTATTACTTTTTCTTTTTCAGCTAATTTATTTAATTGAGAATATGTATAGGATTTACCTTTAGTTTCCCATTCCCTCTTTAATTTCTGAATAATCCAAAATCCCGTCATATTACTCAAAAATCTTATCTTATTTCCTACTCCGCCTTCATTTGTAAAATTATATTTTTGTGATAGTTTATTTACAATCGGTTTACTTATCTCCGCACCAATCAAAGACCATGTTCCGGAACTAATAAAAATTCCCTTTTCATCTAAGTTAGGAATTGCAGCTACAGCACTTGCCGTATCGTGAGAGCCAACAGCAATTACTTTTATATTATTTTTCCCAATTTGTTTTGAAATTGATTTATGAAGTTTTCCAATCTTAGTTCCCGGGAAAATAATATCGGACATTAATTTCTTAGGGATATTTAGCTTGTTAAATATTGTTTTTTCCCATTTTTTTGTAACCGGGTTTAGCAATTGCGAAGTTGATGAAATTGTATATTCATTTCGTTTAACTCCGGTTAGTAAAAAATTGAATAAGTCAGGCATAAATAAAAGTTTATCGGCATACTTTAATATTGAACTATTTTCTTCTACCATACTAAATAATTGGAATGCAGTATTAATCGGCATTACCTGATTACCTGTTAGCTCATAGATTTGTTCTTTTGGAATTTTTTTATAAACATTTTTTAAAATTCCATTTGTACGTTTATCTCTGTAAGAATATGGAGTTTCTAAAATTTTATCATCTTTCGAAATAAGTCCGAAATCCACTCCCCAAGTATCTACGGCAATACTTTTAATATCATTATGCCCTTTTTCAAAACATTTTTTTATGCCTTTAAGTGCTTCATCAAAAAGATAGAAAATATCCCAATGCAGATTTCCGTGAATATTTATAATCTTATTAGGAAATCTGTGAATGTCTTCTAGATGTATTTTCTTGTTTTCAAGAACTCCGAGAATTACTCTACCGCTTTCCGCACCAAAATCTAGTGCAAGATATTTCTTTGGTTTCATAATTATTTTTTCCCGTATAGCGGTCCAAAATTACTGCAAGCTCTAAAATCAGCACTTTCTAAATTATCAGTTCCGAAGGCATTCCAAGCACTTGGTCTAAAAATTCTTTCTTCTTCCACATTGTGCATATTTACGGGAATCCTTAACATTGATGCAAGC
>PDWI01003163.1_pt1 | contig 23593 bp, 23 predicted proteins | sample 1430891 | NCBI WGS metagenome assembly PDWI01 (sample SAMN01162508, study PRJNA174530) | Oral metagenome, whole genome shotgun sequencing project. | biome: Marine environment; feature: Marine mammal; material: Swab sample of the gingival sulcus; isolation source: swab sample of gingival sulcus... | reverse complement strand
AAGTACAACAAGTAGTTTATACTTTTAAATGATTTTTCAAAAGGCTTGGGTGAAAACCTAAGCCTTTTTTCATTATAAATGCTATAGAAAACAAACTTCCTTCAATTTACTAGTCAAATACCCCCTGTCGTATTCATACTGTAATTCATAGTCAAAACCTTGAGAGCTAGTTTCAAAATCCATAAAGTCACCAAGGGTTAACTGATTTTCCGCTGTATGTCTACTAGACAAGGACAACGTACTGTGCATTTTATCAAAATTGTGAATAATGCTTGCCTTATTAATACCAAAACAATCTAAGGCGCCAGAGAAAGCCAGCGCCTCTATTGATTTTTTATTGAGGCTATCTGATGGCATATTACGGTAAAAATCTTCCAGCGTTTGTGGAAAGCCAGTATCTAATTGATGCAAGTTTTCTATCGCCTTTACCGTATGAGAACCAAGATATTTTAAAGCAGACAAACCGTAGCGTATAGAATCTCCTTCTATGCTAAATGTCGCCGCACTCTTTTGTACAGAAGGAGGCAAAATCTTAATCCCCATTTTTTTTCCTTCCATTATATACTTTGCCATCTTATTCTTGTCATTTCCTGAAAGTTCTGAATTAAGAAGGGCAGTGATGAACTCTAGGGGATAATTCGCCTTCAAATAAGCCATTCTATATGCTATAATAGCATACGCAGCTGCGTGCGACTTATTAAAGGCATATTTGGCAAATTCCGCCATGCTATCATATATCTTTTCCGCCATCTCTTCACTTAAGCCATTGCTTATGGCACCGGCAATGCCAAGTTCTTTATTGCCATAAATAAAGTGATGCTTTTCTGCTGCCATCACCTTGCTATCTTTTTTACTCATGGCACGTCTAATCTTATCTGCCCGACCATAAGTAAATCCTGCCAAAACCCTTGCCATTTCAATAACCTGTTCTTGGTACACCAGACAGGCATAGGTCTTTTCTAAAATTGGTTTTAATAAGGGGCTGTCATATTTGATATCCCTTGGATACATTCTATTATGTAAAAGCGTGGGAATAAAACTAGATGGCCCTGGTCTATAAATGGAAATACCAATAATGATATCCTCAATATTTTTAGGGCGAAGTTTTTTAAAAAAACCCATCATCCCTGCCGACTCTAATTGGAATATCCCCGTATTATTTCCACTAGAAAGCAAAGCAAAGGTCTTTTTATCATCATAGCTATTTTCATATTTATAAAAGTCAAAATCTGGCTTTTCTTTTAATACGGATAATATTTCACTGATAATGCTGAGCTTTTTTAGACTCAAAAAATCCATCTTGACCAAACCAAGCTTCTTGATATCATCCATATCATACTGGGTGCAAACTTGATTCTTAATAATGGTAGGAACTAAGTTTGTCATCTTATCTTTAGAAATAACCACCCCTGCAGCGTGAATGGAGCTGTGCCTTGGTAAACCTTCCAATTTTTTTGCATAGTCTATCAGCGCCTTATTTTTTTCATTAAAATGGTAAAAACTCTTGAATTTTGGATTTTCTTCTAGAGCTTTATCTATTGTTATATCAAGCTTACGCGGTACTAAATTACTAATTTGATTGAGAGTCTCAGCGGGCAAGCCAAAGACCCTACCAACATCCTTTATCACCGCTCTGGCACTTAAGGTACCAAATGTTATAATCTGTGCCACCCTATTTTTTCCATATTTTTCTATCACATAATCGATGATTTCTGACTTTCTATCATCCTGAAAATCGATGTCTAAGTCGGGTAAATCCAAACGTTCAGGGTTTAAAAAGCGTTCAAATATTAAATCATATTCTATTGGATCAATCTCGGTGATGCCTAGTAGATAGCACACTAAGGAACCAGAGCCAGAACCCCTACCTGTTCCGACTTGTATACCTTCTTCTTTTGCGTATTTGACAAAATCCCAGCAGATTAAGAAATAATCTTCAAAGCCCATCTTGCAAATAAGCGAGAGTTCGTATTGCAAGCGGGTAATAATGGTCTTAGTGTATTGATTTTTCTGAATGTTCTTCACATCAATCTGATATCGAGTATTCAAGCCTTGATAGCATTCTTCATACAGAATTTGTCTTGAGGATTTCTCACTGCCATTCTCAAAGCTAGGCATGTGATACTCACCAAAGTCGAAATCAAACTGACATTTCTCAGCAAATGCCAAAGTGTTATAGAGGGCATCCTCACAGAAATTAAAATTTTTCTGCATTTCTGCCATACTATGCATGTAATAATTAGTGGAAGGCAAGCGTTTTCTATTTTCATTGCTTATCAGATCGCCATGTTTGATGCAATATAATATATCCTGGTATATCGCATCTTCCTTATTAAGATAAAAGACTTCGTTTAGAGCAAGGGCTTTAATCCCCGTCTGCCTAGTAAAAGCAAGCTTTTGCGCCCTAAGATTATCTTCTTCAGCATTAAGAGAACTTGATAAGGCTAAATACAAGTTTTCATGAGAAAAAATAGCAATATATGTCATGGCTAATTGCTTACTAAGTCTGATATCATTTGCCAAGATACTTTGATAAAGGATGGAATTCCGCTGTCCAACAACAGCTATCAAGCCCTCTTTATGTTCCGCCAGTTGCTGTAAATTGATATAAGGATTATCTTCATTATTTTCATAACTTAGGCTGAGTAGTTCAGACAAATTTTGATAACCCACCTTATCTTTGATGTATAGTAAAATCGGCGAGTGCGTATTAGGCTCTTTTCTCATCTGTAGTCTTGATGAAAAATCACTAGCCAAACTGAGTTCACAGCCTATAATTGGCTTGATGCCATATTTTATTCCAGCATTATAAAACTTCACCGCCGCAAAGAGATTGTTTTTATCCGCTATGGCGAGTGCCTTTACACCTTCTTTTTTTGCCTTTTCAAAGATTTCATCTATCTTAATAGACGATTCCAATAGACTATAGCTTGTTCGTATGCAAAGCTGATTACAAGATATTTGCATTTAAAATTCAAGTTCCAACATGACAGGGCAGTGGTCAGAGCCAAGGATGTCATCGTGGATTTCTGACTTTTTGATATTATCTTTTATACTATCACTTACCACAAAGTAGTCAATTCTCCAACCCACGTTTCGTAATCTTGCTCTAGTACGATACGACCACCAAGAGTATCTTTCCGTAGCATCCGGATAAAGGTGACGGAAGGTATCGGTGAATCCACTTTCTAAAAGCGTAGTCATTTTTTCACGTTCTTCATCAGAAAACCCTGGATTTTTATGGTTTTGATCCGGATTGGCTAGGTCAATTTCCGTGTGCGCCACGTTTAAGTCACCACATAATACCACAGGTTTTGTTTCATTTAGTTTTAAAAGATAGTTTCTGAAATCATCTTCCCAGCGCTGTCTGTATTCTAAGCGTTTTAAGGCAGTTTGAGCATTTGGGGTGTAGACGTTTACTAAATAGAATTTTTCGAATTCAAGGCAAATCACCCTGCCTTCTTGGTCATGCTCTTCTATGCCAATGTCATAGGTGACACTTATAGGTTCTACTTTGCTAAAAACCGCGGTGCCTGAGTAGCCTTTTTTTAACGCTTGGTTCCAGTATTGTTTATAGCCAGCTAGGTCAATATCAACCTGCCCTATCTGGCATTTTGTTTCTTGAATACAAAAAACATCGGCATCAATGGCATCAAAATATTCTAAAAAGTTCTTTTTTAAAATTGCCCTGATGCCGTTGACGTTCCATGATATAAGTTTCATTACTTATTTCTCCTTTTCGTTTTGTTTTTTTGTGAATAGTAAGTTCTCTCCACGCTCATTGAGATGACATAATGACTTAAACTACATATTCTTTTTAACCTCTAGAATTTCTTTTTCCGTAACTCCAGTGAGTTCCATAATTTTGGCAATATCCGCACCTAACGTTAGCATACCTTCAATTTTACCAATGCTGATGCCTTCTTTTCGGCCCTCAACTCTGCCTTCAGAACGCCCCTCGGCTAATCCTTGTTCTTTCCAGTAAGCTTTTAGGGTATTTTCATCCATTTCAGCTTTCAAGTACATGTCTTCCCAATATCTATCAATTTCATCTTGAGTAAAAAAACTTAGCTTTCGTACTGCTTCAGCCATAATACCACCCCGCTTTTTGATATTTTCAAATGCCATATCCGTCTTAGCATTTAATAAGTCCGCCCAGTCATCCACTTCTATTCTCTTGTTTTTCTTTAGTTTCAAATATTTACTTAATTCTATCACACATAGATGAATATCATCAAGAACTTTCGCCTGACTTTCTTCGTGATATAAATAAATATGATTTTTATAAAACTCACTATCAAATATATCATAATAAGTAAAAGCTAAGGTCATTGATTTCTTTAAATCACCATAAATTCCTCCTTGCACAGCCTGAGACGAATACATTTTCGTATTGTAATAATACAACCTTTTTAAAAAAAATGGCATATAGTTTCCTTGTACTTCTACATTAACGGACTCGCCCGTTCTTAATTTCACCCTTAAATCTAGTCTAGGCATCTTATCATCTAGCTTAGTCGGAGTAAGTTCCGTGTTCGTAAATTGTATATCTTCTTCATTTACTATATCCAAATCTAAATAATTTTTGAGTAGCGATAACAATAAGTTCTTATTATCTTCTTTTGAAAAAAATCCCTTAAAAACAATATCGTACCTTAGTGGGGCATATTTCTTTTTACTCATCTTTCCCTTCCTTTCATCATTTGCCTTGTTCTAATACAATCATGCACTTTTATCTTACGCTGATAAAAAATAAAATCAATAGATTTTGCCTACTAGTCTGCAAGTTGCGGACTCAAATGAGAAAGACTATTTTCCTCTATTATCCCAGCAAAAAAAGCAAGCGTAACAAATACGCTTGCTTTCCTTATTATCAACTGAGTCTGCAACTTGCAGACTAATATGACAGCTACATAAACTAATTTATGATTTTTCCAATAACTAAACGAGTTTTCTGTATCTTAGCTTGGATTTTTTAGATGATAGCAAGGCGTCAAAAGAAATAGCGAAGGCGTGTACTTAGATACATAACTGAGCTATTTACTTGCAGATAACGCCGCTAGCACTAAACAATACAGTTTAGTTGAAATTTAGCAAATCGCCCAATCCGCCCAGATCACTGAATCCAGCTGTCATGCCGCTTGTTTCGCCTTTACTAGAACCAACAGCACTATAGATTTTATTTGCCATTCTGCTAAATGGTAAAGACTGTAACCATACGTAGCCACTACCTGAAAGTGTTCCTAGGAACATGCCTTCACCACCAAAGAAAGCATTTTTAATGCCTGATTGCATTTGAACATCAAAGTCTATGTCCTTAGTCATTGCTACTAAACAGCCTGTATCTATTTTAACCATTTGTCCTGGTACAATTTTCTTTTTAACAATAGTTCCGCCTGCGTGTAAGAAAGCTAATCCATCACCTTCCAATTTCTCCATGATGAACCCTTCGCCACCAAAGAATCCAGCTCCTAGTTTCTTCTGGAAGCAGATGCTAACAGAAACACCCTTAGCTGCACATAGGAAAGCGTCTTTTTGGCAGATAATCTCGCCTTGATACTCTGTCAAATCCATTGGAACAATCCCGCCTGGATATGGCGCTGCAAAGGCTGCTTTAGCCTTACCATCTCTGACGTTTGTGTAAGCAGTCATAAACAAACCTTCTCCTGCAAGAGCTCTTTTACCAGCACCTAGGAGCTTGCCCATAAAACCTTGACCTTCGTCTCTACCACTACCGTCACCAAAGATTGTTTCCATTTGAATTTTTTCATCCATGTACATCATAGCACCAGCTTCAGCTATTACTGTTTCACCCGGATCTAATTCGATTTCAATAAACTTCATGTCGTGACCATAAATTTTATAGTCGATTTCGTGTGCAACTGACATCATTTCCTCCTTTACTTGTCTTTTTGAACGCTAACTTCAGAAATTTCAGAAAATTATCTCAGTCATTTATGTCTGTATAAACTCCTTCTATAATTTCTTTATTTCTTTGTTATCATCTCAAAAATCCTGCGTAAACTATTCTTTCTTTTTGACTGATAACTTCATAACTAATACCGTCATCCCAAAAATTCTGTGTAAACTATGTTGTTTTATTAGCTAATAATTCTGATTCCACCTATTAGCGGTAGTTCTTTCATTTCTTCGTTTGCTGCGTTGATAATACCTATAATAGCAAAGGCTAAAACAGCTAAGCTACCTAGTGGTAGTATAACGAACCAACCGATAAAAGGTATGATAAATCCTAAAATCAGAACACCCAAATTTATAATAAATAATATCAAGCTTTGGTTAGCATGAAAGCGATATTCTTCATTTGATGAATCCGCTATCAATGGAATAAAAAATAAAAAGTATGCTAGTATACATACGGCCTTGTTTGTTTCTTTCATTAGTTTCCTCCTCCTTTACTTGTCTTTTTGACTGATAACTTCGTTACTAATACCGTCATCCTGAGCGCAGTAATGCGAGCTTACGAGCATTACGTAGTCGAACGGATCTTACCACTAAGTAACTCTGAGCGACCTTAGGAGCCGAAGAGTCTTGCTGATACTAAGCACATTTTCTTAAGATCCTTCGATTCCACTACGTTTCACTCAGGATGACATATGGTAGCACTTCCCGTCATCCCAAAAATCCTGCGTAAACTATTTTGTCTTTTTTACTACAATATCATTTTAATACGCTTGAGGATTTTTTTCAATGCCCTGAGGTCACTATTTTTTAGCCAGAGGTCACTTTTTATACCTCAAGTTCTACCTTTGCCATAAAGCCAGCGTCTGTGGACGTATCAAAATCCACGCTACCACCAAGGCTAGAAACTCGCTCTCTAATGCCCTTCAAACCGTTTCCTTCTACTAAATCAGCCGTTCCTACACCATTATCAATATATCTGAGCAGCACCCTTTCAGCACTGATATTGATGTCAATAAAAATATTTTTTGCACCAGCGTGCTTGATGGAATTTGTCATTAATTCCTGAGTAATTTTATCCATGGCATTATAAACATTTGGCTCTAGACTAATGTGTTCGCCATTAAAATTAAAATAAGACTTTATACCTATTAGATTTACTCTTTCTAACCTATCGCTTATACTTTTTTTCAAGTTAAATGCCCTGTGTTCTCCTTTTTTATTCATTAAGCCCTGCATACTATTAATCCCATCTTCCAGAACCAGAGAACTTTCTCGTATCATACTTTCTGTCATTTCCTGATCAATATTTGCATAGAGCGCTCCTACTTCTAAGGACTTAATAGCAACCACCAAGGAATGTCCAATTACATCGTGAAGTTCTTTTGCCACATAGGTTCTCGCCTCTATTTTAGACTCTTTTTTTAATATCGCAATCGCCTTTTTCAGTTCTACATTAATCGATTTTTGGACGTTATGTTCTTCCAATATTTTATTTTCCAGCACCTTATAATTACTCAAATTTTCCAAACTTAGCAAGTAGCTCGTTTCCTTCACATCTTTTACCTTATGTATTCTCAATAAAAAAGTTTGATTCTGTATCTCAATTTCACTTTCTACTGCATCCGCAGGACTAATCCCTGCCATTTTGATGGCCTGGCTAACGAGCACACTAGCATCCACACCAAGAATATCATAGCATTTTTGATTGGCGTAAATAATATTGAACGCCGAATCCATAACCAATATAGCTGTATCCAAATGCTGAACAATTTCAGAACGTATAATGGGTGAAAGTTCATCAAATTCGAACTTAAAGGTCAGATAAATAAAGATGGACGTAGCGATAGTAAAGACAATTGGGGTGATATCAAACCAAACATTAAAGCCTATGTATCTAAAAAACTCAGAAACTCTACGATTTATATACAGGTAATGAAAGATAAAAGGAAGGATAATTGCCAAGGCAAAGAAGGTCTTTTTCAGACGACTAACGTGTTCTAATTGCTTATTAAAATGCTTCATTCCATAATATAGAGCAAGTGAAATAATCAGATAAGAATAGGCGGTATAAATACCAAAATATTTACCCCAACCATCATCTTCAAAATTAAAATAAGAATAAAAGGTATAATGATAGGGATTGGTCACAACAAAGAGAAACTGGAGGACGCCAGCAATATAAAGGCTTATGTTTGCCCATTTTGGGAGGCTCTTTTTATGATAACTAATATAAGTAAAGCTAATCAGCCCAATTTGAAAAATAATCGAAAACAAATAGTAACATACCACAAAACTCCAGCGAATACTGACATTTGGGGCAACCGTTTTTAACACTTTAAAAAGCATCCAAAATATAACCCCTACCTGCATCACAACCATAGCTTTTAGAGCCTTATCATGCCGCAATTTGGAAGTATAAATCATCAATAATAAAATAGAAAAAATAATGGCGATAATATGAACAATAGAAATCACCTGTATTTCTTCTTTTAATATATCACTTGGCATCCTTTATATTCTCCGTCTATTCACCAGCTACTTACAAGCCATTCTCTACAGCGTAAACCGCTAATTGCAACCTATCATCGATTCCTAGTTTTTCATAAATTTTACCAATTTTATTTTTTATAGTTCCTTGCGAATAATTCAATTCTTCGGCAATGGATTGATTACTTTTGCCATCGACAATCAGTTTAATTATACGAACTTCCTCTTCACTGAGATTTTCTATCTCATCAGATTTTCTAGTATTTTTCATGTGTTCATGCATTAGTTTTTTCACGTTGCCATCGACAACCATCAAACCATTCCAGACACATTTTATGCACATTATTAGGTCATCAGGCGCTATTTCCTTAGACACATAAGCATCAATATCATAGGAGAAAGACTCAATAATATATTCCGGATTATCAAAGGTAGTTAAGACAATAACCTTGGTTTTAGGCTGTTTTTCTTTAATGATCTTTAAAGCCTCAATCCCGTTCATGACAGGCATTTCAATATCTAGCAAGACCACATCTGGCTTTAAGAGACTGCATTCTTCCACCGCTACCTTACCATTTTCTGCCAATTTGACAACTTCTATGTCTTGGCTAATCCCTATAATTTTCCCAAGTGACTTCCTTAAAAGCTCTTGGTCATCCGCTATCAGCACCCTAATCATAAACTTCTCCTTTAAACCTTTCTATATATCGACACCGTATTTCTAACATCCTTCAAATCGCTTTTTGCCCGTTCAATAATTTCATTCAACTTATCGATAAAATCACTATCTTCGATACTTAATAAATCAATTTCAGATTTTAAATTCCCCATGGTAGCGTACTGTTCACTCGAAATTTTCTCCAGAAGAGCATAGATTTCCCTCTTACGCTCAAATTCAAAAACCCTTTCCTTATAGTTCAATAACCTTTCGTTGGAACGGTCGACCTCGACCTTCTTTTCTTCAAGTTCGTCCAAAAGTTCTATTATCCGAGTGACATCCACAAAGGTTAGGATTACCGCGTCCTTTTTCTCACTGGAATGAACCTGTTGAATTGTCAACACTAAATACATTGGCTTCTCCTGCCCTGCACTTATAATGTTACTGTTGTATTTCTTTAAAACTTGGATTTCAGAGGTAAAAAAATTGCCAACATCGTTGATATCCACCTGAACAGCAGTTTTAAACAAGCTAGACTTTTGCACCTGATTATTGGTATAAATGACATAACCCTTTGAATCCATAATGTACACATAGTTTTGCAAATTTTTACTAACCGACAAAAACATGGCGCGAGTAAATTTATATTCTATATAATAATTCATTAAGAGGATGTAGTTTAGCCCAATAAAAAAGTCTAGTATCAAATAGTCATTTAGCATAAACAACTGTGCTATAAAAAGAATAAGATAAGAGCTAATTAAATAAATATTAAGATTTTTGGACTTACGAGCTTTTACTTTTACCGCATATAAAAGTATGTAAAAACAGAGGGTAAGGTGAATCAACATAAAAGCAGACGAAGAATATAAAAAGAAATGATAGGAACTGGCGTCTGACTGCAAGACTGAGATAAAAGCACTCAAATAAGCTAGAATCAAGAGGCTAGAACTCAGTAAAATGATATGTTTTTTTTGCTGCGTCCGAAAATAATAATAGACCAAACTAACGCAGGCTATCATGATAAAAAAAGAATACGTCATGATGCTATAAAGCTGTCGGAAGGTATAAAAATTATCGTAAGGCAATAGAATACTCCTTATTTTTATATCAAAGGCATTATAGTGTTTCTTTTAGTGTATCAAGTATGGTAAAATAAAGCAATAGGTATTATTTAGCACTCAGGATGAGAAGTAAAAGTTTTCCTGTCATTTCGACCGAAATGAGCGCAACAAATGAAGTGGAGAAATCTTACTGTTGGATGATACGAATCTAGGGAGGAGATCTCTCGACTACGCTCGAGATGACAAAATGTGGCACTCAGGATGATGGTGTTAGTAACGAAGTTAGCACTCAAAAAGACAAGTAAAAGTTTACGCAGGATTTTTGAGATGATAACAAGGCATCGAGGGAAAACCTGAAGGCGTGTACTTAGATACATAACTGAAGGTTTTACCCGAAGATAACGCAGTTATCAGCCAAAAAGACAAGTAAAGGAGGATTAAGATGTTTATACATACAGTACTTTGGAACCTACAGGAAGGTAAAACGGTAGAGGATTACAAAAAAATAGAGGCATTACTACTGGCTCTAAAGCCAATGATAAAGGAACTAAAGGAAGCTAAAGTAGGATTTTCAGGAGCTGAGCCAAATGAAAATACAAGACAAATTTGCTTGGTAACAAGCTTTGATACAGAGGAAGATTACGTTGTTTATAGAGATCATCCAGAACACGTAAAAGTAAAAGAAGAGATACAAAAAGTGTTTAAAGACCGAGTGGTAGCGGATGTAAGAATTGAAGACTAAGCTCAATTTATACAAAACCTTATTTTTATCAACCCTTAGTTTAAGTGCCTTTACGGTGGGTGGGGGCTATGTTATCGTGCCCTTAATGAAGAAAAAATTCGTGGACGAGCTGGGGCTTTTAGCAGAAGAAGAAATGCTAAATATGCTGGTCATTTCCCAAAGTTCACCTGGGCCGATTGCGGTAAACGCTTCCCTATTAATTGGCTATAGACTAGGCGGCATCTTAGGGGCAATAGCCTCTATTTTAGGTGCCATTATCCCACCGCTAATTACCATCACTATTATTTCCTACTTTTATAATAGCTTTAAAGATAATAAGATACTGGCTTTATTTTTAAGAGGAATGCAGATAGGCGCTAGTGCTCTTATTATTAACGTGGTGATTAACATGGGCAAAAATGTCTTACAAAAGGATAAATTGTTCAATATTATGATGATTATTACAGCCTTTACGCTCAGTTTTATCTTAAAGATTAACGTCATCTATGTCATTCTGCTAGCTGCTATGGTGGGTATAATTAGAGTCTTGATGACCCATCAAAAAATACAGGATTTAATTAAAAGCAGAAGGAGGATGAAATGACCTCTTTACTTAGTTTATATATCAGTTTTTTTAAGGTAGGGCTCTTTAGTTTCGGTGGTGGATTAGTTGCCCTTCCTCTAATACAAGAAGAGGTTGTTTCTCTTCATCCATGGCTAAGTTTGGCAGAATTTTCAGATTTAGTAGCGATAGCACAGATGACGCCAGGGCCTATCGCCCTCAATTCCGCAACCTTTGTGGGAACAAATTTAAGGGGCTTTATGGGGGCTGTGGTAGCAAGCTTAGGAAACATTAGCCCTTCTATTATTATTATTTCTATTCTTTCGTATTTTTATTTTAAGTATAAAAACTTGAACAGCGTGAGAGGTATTCTAGAAGGCTTACGTCCCGCTTCTCTAGCCTTGATAGCCTCTGCGGGTTTAAGCATCTTTATACTTGCTATATGGGGAAAGGCAGGTTTTTCTTTACAAATAGACAGAAGTGGTATAATTGCCATCGCTATTTTTGCACTGAGCCTCTTTGTCTTACAAAAGTATAAGTGGCACCCAATACTCGTTATGCTACTTTGTGGCGTGATGTACACTTGTATCGCGGTACTTTACTAAAAGATTATGCACTGGCTCTACATCTAAATAATCAGTACCTATTTGAACTAAGAGTGCAGTAAATATGACTGGTAATAAATATACAAAGCTACCGGTCAGCTCGGTGATTAAAACACTGGCTGTGAGCGGCGCCTTATAAACACCGGTTAAAAATGCCACGATGCCAAGGGCAACAAAATTCAGTATATAGATGTGGTTGATATCAAAAAATTCAGCACCAAACTTGAAAATTAAAAGTCCTGCCACGGAGCCTAAAAAGATAACGGGAAAAAACATACCGCCTGGAATTCTACTACCATAGGTAAACAAGGTGAGCATCAACTTGACAAGAAAATAAATTCCGATTGTTAAGAGGACATTCGACTCTTTTAAATTCATTAATAGTTCGTATTCAAAGCCAACAAATTTAATATTATGAAAATAGAAAAAAACTGTTAAAACAAAGGGAATAATTGGAATATACTCTTGTTTCAAAGGGATTTTTTTCATGATTAAAAAAGTTTTTATCAGTAGGTAATTAAACGCCTTACTGAAGATTACAGTAAAAACAATCAAAGCAAATACTAGATAATAGTACTTAAGAGGTAATACAGCTAGATTTTGTAAGGCAAATACGGGCTCGGTGGAAAATAAACTGACCACAAAATGAGAGGCAAAAACAGAGGATAACATCACTGTTAGGGTGTTTTCATCGGCATCATCAGTGATAATTTCTAAGACAAACATAATCCCCGCTAAGGGTGCACCAAAGATAGAACATATCCCAGAAGCTATGCCGCCTAGGACTAATAAATTGGTATAAGCTTGACCTAAACCATTGCGCTCGCCAATTTCTATCCCTATCATGGCGCCGAAATTGACACTTGGTCCTACCCTACCTGCTGTTAAACCAGAGGATAGAACAAAAATACTCCCAATATATTTTAGAATAAACTGCCTTCTATGGTTAATTGGCTTAGCTTGGTCAATATAGGCCTTTGCCTCCGCAATTCCACTGCCACCAATAGCAGGTTCTTTTTTTGCCATTTTACCAACTATTATTGCCAATAAAAAGAGCACAACAAAAGTAGCGATTTTAAAATAGACATTCGAAGAGTAGTCTAGAATCATCTTTGTTCTATATTCTCCAGCTCGTTCTAAAATTTTTTTGAAAATTTCAATAAAAGTAGCTGTGATTAAACCCACCAAAATGCCATTTAAAATGAGGGTTAGGTTTAATTTGTTATTTGTATTTATTTTCATAAGGGTATTATAATACCAAAGATGGATAATAGCAAGCTCTTTGTCATTTCGACTGGAGCGTAGCAGAATGGAGAAATCTCACTATCCCAAAGGTTCCGCAGTCATTGCTTAAGGTGACGGAAACCTGTTCCCAAGATAGAGATTAGGGTTGACTTTATGACTATATAGGAGTACTATATTTACCGTTGGGATTTATGATAAATGGAGATGGCTATGGATCATTACTTAATACTTGCGGTTTCACTATTTGTGATTACTTATGTTTTAATATTGTCAGAAAAATTCAACAGAACAACAGTCGCTATGTTTGGTGCTGTTTTAATGCTGGTTTTTTATGTTGAAAATCAAGAATTTGCAATACAGAGCATCGATTTCAACACGATTGCCCTGCTAATTGGCATGATGATTATTGTAAACATCATGCGGAGAACAGGGGTATTTGAATATGTGGCTATCTATGCAGCAAAGGCGGTAAAAGGCGAACCATGGCGAATCTTGGTCTTGCTTTCGATATTAACTGCCGTTTCCTCTGCCATACTCGATAACGTAACCACTATTCTACTGATAGCACCTGTTACCATCGTTATTGCAAAAGACTTAAAACTAAACCCCATTCCATTTATTATGTCTGAGGTTTTATTATCAAATATTGGCGGTGCCTCTACACTAATTGGTGACCCACCAAACATTCTAATAGGAAGTGCGGCAGGATTAGGCTTTAACGACTTCCTTTTCAATATGACACCAGTTATCGTAATCATCACTATCGCTAATCTTTTTGTTTTAAAATTTACATATAAAAAGAATTTATCCTGCACGGAAGATGCTAAAAACGCGATTATGAAGATGGATGAAAAATTGTTGATAAAAGACAAAAAACTTTTGATTAAATCCCTATTTGTTTTATGTATCACTATTCTAGGATTTCTAACACATGAATTATTAGGTTATGAATCATCGACTGTCGCTTTATTTGGCGCAGGTTTACTCTTATTCATTAGCCAGTTAGATCCAGAAGAAATACTCTGTGAAATTGAATGGCCAACAATATTCTTCTTTATTGCTCTCTTTGTTCTAGTGGGAGCTTTAGAAAAGGTTGGAGTTATAGAATATTTGGCTCGTTCTATGATAGAATTAACAGGCGGTAACCTGTATATGACGGCAATGTTAGTATTGTGGGGCTCAGCAATAGCCTCTGCATTCTTAGATAACATTCCATTTGTTGCCAGCATGATTCCTATCATTAGGAACCTAGGCGAAATTGGTGGAATGAACACAACGCCACTATGGTGGGCATTGGCTCTGGGCGCTTGCTTGGGCGGAAATGGCACCATTATTGGCGCATCGGCAAACGTAATCGCTGTGGGCTTACTCGATAAATATTCTTATAAAATTAGCTTTAAGCAATTTATGAAATTAGGCTTTCCAGTGATGATTATATCAATCATAATTTCAAGCTTTTATCTATATGTATTTTATTTGTAGGAGAAGGACATGAAAAAAATCTTAGACGCCGAACTTTCAGTTAACACCATGAAATTGGAGCAAAAAGGCGGAGAAGTAGAAATAATAAAAAGCAAAACCTGCTACGTAAAATTTATGGTAGAAGGCGTAAAACTATCGTATGTTTATAATATCAATAAGGATGGGAACTTCTTTTTAGAAAGAGTATCGCCCTACCCTATGCCAGTTCGAGAATTTAAAATGGAAGGCACCGTAGTTGACCTTATTTTATTTGATGTAGAGCAATTTAAGAACGCTTGCAAAAGTAGAAATATGAAAGAATTCATAGATGTTAGCATGCAAATAAATAAGACGGTGAGAAGTTTTGAACATTTGTTTCTATATTATAATGTAGAAAATGATAAACTAAAGGAAATGCATAAAAAACTCAATGAAATTGGCGAATTAATAACCGAGACAAGATTATCATCGGATAGAATATATTACGATGAAGATAGTCCTCTATTAAAGAGTCATACCGAGGACGAAGATACCAGAATAGGAGTATATGATGACTGTTTTTAATGCAATAAATAATAGAAAAAGTATTAGAAGATATAAGGCAGATAGCGTTAGTGAGGCAGATTTAAAAAAAGTTTTAGAGGCAGGTATCTTAGCACCGACTGCTAAGAACATGCAAGAGTTTAAAATAATAGCCGTGACAGACCCTAGTATAAATAAGAAAATGCGTAAGGCTTGTGGCGGGCAAAACATGATAGGTCAAGCGCCTGTTAGTTTAGTTATGCTATCAAGGGGTAAAAGAATGATGCCAATAGGACAAGAAGCTGGTATTATTGACACTTCAATTGTCTTATCATTCATGATGTTACAAGCAACAGAGCTTGGACTTTCAACCTGCTGGCTTGGCAACGTCAACGCAGACAAACTAAGAGAGGTTCTAGAAATACCAGAAGAATATGAAATCATCGCTGTAACACCACTTGGCTACGCCAATGAAGACGGCTTAAAGAGAACTCGTAAAAGTTTTGATGAACTCGTAGAAATAGTTTAACCGTCATCCTGAGCGAAGTCGAAGGATTTTAATAGCTTATGCGGAGCATTTAGCAAAAAGGTTTTGACATTGGAAATATTTTTTGGTATAATTTTTTAGTTCACGCACAGACTGGGTTAGAAACACAAGTGAGATTTTGTGTACCTAGATTTGGCGAATGTATATATAGGAGGCAAAAAATATGTACGCAGTAATTAAAACTGGAGGAAAACAGTACAAAGTTTCTGAAGGTGACAAGATTTTCATTGAAAAATTAAAGGCTGAAGTAGAAGAGAAAGTTGCTTTTGATGAGGTACTTATCGTAAGCAAGGACGGAAAAGTAAACGTTGGAAAACCATTTATTGAAGGTGCTAGTGTAGAAGCTAATGTAGTAAAACACGGCAAAGCAAAAAAAGTTCTTAAAATGCACTACAAACCAAAGAAAGACCTTCATAAGAAAACAGGCCACAGACAAAATTATACCTTGGTAGAAATTACATCTATCAAAGCATAAAAAAAATGATACAACTAGAAGCTTATAAAAATAAGTCACACTATGTTGGTTTTAAATTAAGTGGTCACGCCAGACTAATAGATGACAGTGATGGAAACGCAAAAGTCTGTGCATCCGTTTCTTTTATATCACAAACTTGTGTAAATTATATAGAAGAAATGCTGAAAATAGAAAATGACTTTTATTTTGATACGGATGGTGGTTTTGCCGAATTCATAATAACAGATAAAAACAATAAAGAGAAACTTAATAAGGCATCACTATTAATAGAATCTATGGTCTTTGGCATAACGAACCTGAGTAAGATGTATCCAGAGTATATAGAAACTACTTCAAGGGAGGTATAGATATGAAATTTGAATTTAATTTAGACTTTTTCTCGTCTAAGAAGGGACTTGGTTCTTCAAAGAACGGTAGAGATAGTAACGCGAAAAGACTAGGCGTAAAAAAGGGTGACGGTCAGTTTGTTTCTGGCGGTAGCATTTTAGTAAGACAAAGAGGAACTAAATTACACCCTGGTAAAAACGTAGGTAAAGGTGCTGATGATACCCTTTACGCTAAGATTGACGGTCAAGTAAAATTTGAGCGTAAGGATAAGAAGCGCAAGCAGGTTAGCGTATACCCAGCCTAAATTTTAAGCTGTTAATACCAAGCACTCAGTTATTGAGTGCTTTTTTATTAGATAAAAATATACACAAATGTGTATATTCTACGCATTTACTTTTTGATATAATGGGCGTAGCAATAGTAAGATCCTTCGACTGCGCTCAGGATGAGGGCATCAGTAACGAAGTTATCAGCAAAAAATGCAAGTAAAGGAGGAAGTATGAAAAACACGTTATTAAAAAAATCAATAAGCCTAATATGCGCACTAGCGATGGTGTTGAGTATTGGCTTTACGGCACTACCTAACAAGGTACATGCAGCTGAAACAATTAGCATTCCATTTTATGTAACTACAGATGTTGGAGAAGTAGAAATCACTGTTAGTAATGGCGGGGAAAAGGTATCAAAGACAGCAAGTAAAGATGGAGAAATAACACTTGAAATTGCCAAAAAAGACAGCGGAAATTACACTATTATTGCAAAACAAAAAAACTTATACAAACCACCTTATGATATTGTCTTACAGCCAGAAACAAGTGATAATAATTCTAATATGAAAGTGCTTTATTCTAGGGTAAAAGATAGTGAAGTAAATGAAGAAGGCTTAGAAGCTAATATGCAAATAGAAGCCTCAGTATCCCTCCATTTTGAATCTGATGGTACTATTACAGACTTTGAGCATAATAATTATAATAAAAAAGATGTTATGATTGAAGTACCAACAAAAGATATTAATGATATTGTAAGACTTAATAGACCTATTCGAGTAGGTGCTGATAGAGGAGTAAGATTTACAGACTTTAATCTAAAAATCAATAAGGGTGAAAATCCTTATTTAGAAAAATTCTTAACACTAAATTTTGCCTTATATTATGAACCTAAAACCGTTATCAATAAAGCCAATACTGATTATAAAGTACTAAAATCTGTCCTGCCTTCAAAATACAACTATTTTTGCTTTAATGGCGAGGCAATGCACAAATTTGATAACTCTTATAATTTAATAATAGAAATGAATCAAAATCCACAGACAGATTATAAAATTGGTGTTGTTACTGGAAATAACGGCATGGACATAAGAGATGGCGAGGCATACTTAACAGTAGTAGACACAAATAGTGCTAAAATGGATTTTACAAACAATATCTTAGCTGAAACTATTGAAAAAAGAGACGCTAAAACAGAAAGTTTAGAAGACTTAAGAAGTTCTGATCAAAACTATAAAGACTTATATGCCCCTAAAGGTGGCACTATTCTTATCCACTGGCCACAAGCTAAGCCAGAGGAAGAAAAAGTATTAGAACACAAGATAATAAAAACTTGTACAAATAGCGAAGTAAAATCAGACGAAGAAAAAGCAATTTTCGATTACACAATTGAAGTGCCAACAGCTCATAACTTTTCAAGGGTGCATATTTTTGATAAATTTGATGCACCAAAGGGTGCTAAAGTAAAATATATCAAGGATAGTATAAAGATAAATGGAATTGCTGCAAAATTAGATGACTCTGATTACGAAAACTTCTCTTCAGAAAATGGCTTTGAATTTAAAGTAGATGAACTAGGTCAAACATTTGGACCATCTAAATATACTGATGAAGTAAACAAAGTAGATGACGAAACGCATAAAGTTACCATTTCTTATTCTGTTGAAGTAGATAAATATGGTGATTATACAAATACAGCAGAATCGTACTTCGGCGACTTCAACTATAAAAACGAAGAAAAGGTTGCTGAAGATAGTGTAAAAGTCACGCTAAAAAAACCAGAGAAAAAAGAAAAAACTTATGAAAAGACCAAGCGTGAAGACATCAAGATAGATGATGAAAACTATGACAAGGCGATTATCAAATACAACAAGCCATTCTATAAGGGTTATCCTGGGGATATTTTCAAACCAGAAAACCCAATATCAAGAGCGGAAATTGCTACTGTTTTTGCTAGAATTCTAGGCATTGAACACAATAAGGTGAAAAATCCTGACATGTTCAACGATTTAGAAGGTCACTGGGCAAAGGATAATATTATCAGAATTGCTGAATACGGAGCATCAAAGAATAAGATAATTAGTGGCTACCCAGATGGAAGATTTAAGCCAAATGGTAATATTACTAGAGCAGAATTTGCAAAGATGATTGCTACTTACTGGGATATCAAAGGCTTCAAACCGAATATTTCAGAGGCAAACATCAAGGATATTAAGGATCACTGGGCAAAAGATTATATCAGAGCCTTGTACAACCACCGTTTTGTGGACTTATACAGTGATAAGTCATTCAAACCAAACCAAAAGTTAAAGCGTTCTGAAGTATCTCAAATTCTAAATAGAATTACGGACAGATCACTTATTAAACTGAATGTTCCGCTTTATCATGATGTGCCAAAAACACATAGTTTATATGATGAAATTAATACCGCATCAAGTGTTGCAAAGGAGAAATAAACGCCCTCCAAACCTGATGTAAATCTTTCAAGCACTTAGTTCTAGAACTAGGTGCTTTTTTTGTTGTATATGAAAAAGAAAAATGATAGAATATAGCGGCAAGACCCGTTCGACTCCTAAGGTCGCTCAGGGTGACGGTATTAGTAAAAAGTAAGGAGATATGTACATGCATAAGAGACTATTCATCCCAGGTCCAGTGGATGTAAGAGAAGATGTGTTGGCAAAATTGGCAACAGCTCAAATTGGACATAGAACAAAAGAAATGACTGAATTACAAGAGAGAATCTCAAAGAACTTACAAAAACTAATGTTCACTAAAAATGACATTATCCTAAGTACAAGTTCTGGTAGTGGTATTATGGAAATGGCAATTCGTTCATTGACAAAGAAAAGAGCAGCAGTGTTTAGCGTTGGTGCTTTTGGTGATAGATGGTTTAAGATGGCAGAGGCAAATAATGTGCCAGCAGACAAATTTAAGTCAGAACTTGGCAAGGCAACGACAGCTGAAATGGTTGAAGAAGCTTTATCAACTGGCAAATACGACGTTGTGACAGTTACACATAATGAAACATCTGTTGGTATTATGAACCCTGTCGGTGAAATCGCTAAGGTTGTTGCTAAGTACCCTGATGTATTATTCTGCGTGGATTCTGTGTCTTCACTTGGTGGAGCAAAGATTCCTTGTGATGAGTGGGGAATCGATATGTTGATTTCATCTACTCAAAAATGCTTGGGCTTACCTGCTGGTTTGTCTGTTGCATCTGTTTCAGACGCTGCTTACGAAAGAGCAAAAACAGTGGAGCATAGGGGCTTATATTTAGACCTAGTAAGCGTGGTGGATAAAGCAAGAAAGAACTATCAATACCCTTCTACACCCGCTATCCCACATATGTTTGCCCTTGATTATCAGCTAGACTATATTTTAAATACTGAAGGATTAGAAAATAGATTCCAAAGACATTTAGATATGGCTCAAACGGTTCGTGCATTTGCAAAAGAATACTTTGAACTATTTGCAGAGGAAGAGCACTTATCAAATACATTGACTACTATTAAGAATACTAGAGGACTTAGCGTAGCAGACTTAAATAAAGAGTTAGCTAAAAAAGGCTTCATGATTTCTAATGGCTATGGCGATTTGAAAGAGAAAACTTTCAGAATTGCTCACATGGCAGACACTCAGCCTGAGGTTCTTAACGAGTTATTAGAAACAATTAAGGAGATTTGGGGGTTATAATAGCAAGCCCCCTTCGACTACGCTCTAAGTGAATAGCAAGGAGAAAAATAAATGTTAAAAATATTAGCAAATGATGGCATGGACAAAGATGCTGTAAAAAAACTACAAGATGCAGGGCATCAAGTAGATACAGAACACTATGATGGCGAAGATTTAGTAAAAAAACTACATGAAGTAGATGTTGTTGTTATCCGTTCTAAGACAAAAATTAGAGAAGATTTGATTGACCAGGTAAAAGGCGGCACGCTAAAACTGATTATTAGAGCAGGTGTTGGTATTGACAATATTGACCACGTATATGCAAAAGAACAAGGAATAGAGGTTAAAAACACACCAAACTCTAGTTCAGATTCTGTGGCAGAATTAACTCTTGGGCATATGTTTACCTTAGCAAGACACCTTCACAAAGCGAATGTGACAATGAAAAATGGTCAGTGGAATAAAAAGGCTTATTCTGGTACCGAAATTAATGGCAAAACCCTTGGTTTAATTGGTTTTGGAAGAATTTCAAGAAGCTTGGCTAAAAAGGCAAAGGTTCTAGGAATGAGCATCAATTACTATGACATTATGGGTGAAGATAAAAACGAAAAAGACTTTCAGTTTATGAGTTTTGAAGATGTTATAAAAACTGCTGACTATCTATCGTTACACGTACCATACATCAAAGAAAATGGTGCGGTGATTTCAACAAAAGAATTCGATATGATGAAAGATACAGCCTACTTAATCAACTGTGCTAGAGGTGGCGTTGTGGATGAAAAGGCGCTACTTGAAGCCTTAGATAATAACAAAATTGCAGGGGCAGCACTGGATGTGTTTGAAGAAGAGCCACTTAAAGATGAGGCGATTATGAAACACGAAAAAATTTCATTAACACCACATATTGGGGCTGCTACCGCAGAAGCTCAAAAGAGAATCGGCGACGAAACAATAACAGTGATAGAGAATTTTTTTAAGTAGTAGTAAGACCCGTTCGACTGCGCTCAGGATGACAAAATGTAGCGCTCAAAAAGACAAGTAAAAAGTTACGCAGGATTTTTGAGATGATAACAAGGCATCGAGGGAAAACCTGAAGGCGTGTAGATAGACCTACATAACTGAAGGTTTTACCCGAAGATAACGCAGTTAGCGCTCAAAAAAACAAGTAAGGAGGAAGTATATGGCAATAGTAAGACCCTTCAAGGCACTACGTCCTAAAGAGGATTTAGTAGAAAAAGTAGCTAGTTTACCATATGACGTTATGAATAGAGCTGAGGCTAAAGAGATGGCTAAGGGCAATGAATATTCATTTTTACACGTGGTACGTTCAGAGATTGATTTAGATGATAAGCTAGATGCCTATGATGAAGAAGTATATAAAACAGCTCGTAAAAACTTAGATCAGTTTGAAAAAGATGGGATTATCAAACAAGATGAAAGTGCAAGATATTATATTTATAGACAGCTAATGTTTGGTAGAGTTCAGACTGGAATCGTTGCTGTAACGTCAATTGATGACTATATGAATGACATTATTAAAAAACACGAGTTTACAAGACCTGTTAAAGAGCAGGATAGAATCAATAACTTTGATTATTGTGATGCAAACACTGCACCAATTTTCTTAACATATAGAAAAAATGATAAGATTAATCAAATGGTTAATGACTGGATTAAGTTCCATAAGCCTGTGTACAACTTCATTTCAGAAGATGATATTACCCACATTGTATGGGATATCACTAGCGAAGAGGTGAACAAGGCAATTCAAGAAGAATTTAGCAAGGTAGACTATCTATATATCGCTGACGGTCACCACAGATCAGCAAGTTCTGTAAAGGTTGGCTTAAAACGTAGAGAAGCGAACCCAAATTACACTGGCGAAGAGGAGTTTAACTTCTTTATGTCGGTTATCTTCCCAGATGAAGACCTATTCATTATGGACTATAACAGAGTGGTGAAAGACTTAAACGGCTTATCAAAGGATGAATTCATTACAAAAGTAGAAGAAAAATTTACTGTGGAAAAGCAAGATGGTAGCGAGCCATTTAAGCCAATGCAAGCAAAAACGTTTGGTATGTACTTAGATGGTGCATGGTATAAGATCAGCGCCAAAGAAGGCATTTATGATGCCAATGACCCTGTGGATAGACTAGATGTATCTATCTTACAAAACAACTTATTAGATAGAGTCCTTGGCATAAAAGACCCAAGAACAGATAATCGAATTGACTTTATTGGCGGTATTCGCGGACTGGAAGAATTAGAAGATAGAGTGGATAATAAGGGCTTTGAGATTGCTTTTAGTATGTACCCTACTACTATGGATGACTTACTAGCGATAGCAGATAGCGGCAATGTAATGCCACCAAAGTCAACGTGGTTTGAGCCTAAGTTGAGATCTGGATTGTTTACTCACTTGCTACGCTAAAACCTCTGTATCAATATTAATAATATTTTTTATTTATATAGCTTTCAATAGCGGAATTTTGAAGACGTGGTTCTAATAGACCACGTCTTTTTAATATGCCGATCGTCTTAGGATTTAAAGTGTGAAAAATCAATTTTTCTCTGGTTTTTACAAGAATTTCCACTAAGTTATTTTTTAACTTTACGGAATCGGTTTTAACATAGTAAGAAGAAAGTTCCTCATCCTTAAAAAGCTTTATTAGGCTGATTAAGACGTTTTCTTTTATTTGGTAGTATTCGTTTGATATATAAGCATTTTTGCCCGTAGAATCGCCCTTAGACCTTGTCATATAAGTCTTTGCCATGGTATTAAAATAGAAATAATAAAAAACGCCCTGTTCTATAGAGCTGATAATATCAGGTTCTGAATACAGGGCTCCATCAAAGAGTTCATAAGAGCGTGATAAAAATTCTGTTTTATTGATTGTACCCGCTTCCAATTCATGTATTAATGCTAAACGTTTATGTTCAAAAACGGAATAGTTTATTTGCATATTTATGACCATTCCTTTCTCAACGAGAAAGTCACAAAACGTAATGAAACTCTTGTGCTTTCTCTGCGTTATTTGTTATTCTTAATATAAGAGTAT
>PDWI01003162.1_pt1 | contig 23598 bp, 25 predicted proteins | sample 1430891 | NCBI WGS metagenome assembly PDWI01 (sample SAMN01162508, study PRJNA174530) | Oral metagenome, whole genome shotgun sequencing project. | biome: Marine environment; feature: Marine mammal; material: Swab sample of the gingival sulcus; isolation source: swab sample of gingival sulcus... | reverse complement strand
CAGTTGGTCGTGCTCCCGATGGTGATGGTGGTTGGGGTTGGACATACTTTGAAAAAGGGTACAGATTTCTAAAATCAGATGTATGGAATAAAAAGAATAGACTTGATTTAGATAAGTTTTTTGAGATGGTAAGGGAAGGAAAAAATCCTTTTATAGATTTAGATGAAGTTGAAACTTTTGATATTAAAGAAAAAAAATCATCGATTTTAGGTTTTGTGCTTTTAGAAGAGCAAAATACATTTAATCTTGAAAATACAATCCAATTTTTACGAGATCAATACAACTTAAATGTAGAAATCAGTGAAGAAGAAAATAGTGAAACTGCTGTTTTTCATATTGAAGGAAAAAGGGCTGTAATAGGTTATATGGATATGCCTATACCTGACGGAGAGGTTGAAAACATCGTAAAACTAAATTATTTTTGGGAAAATGGAGTTGAGGAATGTGCTAAACATAAGGCTCATCTAATAGTATCTATATTCCCTGAAAACGATGAAAGCAATTTGATACAAGAAAACTTCCTTTTTAGTGTGCTTGCTATGGCTATAATGAAAAATAGCAAGGCGATAGGCTTATATATGGGGAGTAGAGATCTCGTTTTAGAAAAAGAATTTTATATTGAAAATTTAGAAAACTCATCAAATGAGCATTTGCCATTGCTGAATTGGGTGTATTTTGGCTATAATGAAGATGAAAATGGGAGATCGGCATATACTTATGGGCTAAATGATTTCGGCAAAAAAGATATTGAGGTGTTAAATTCTAAACAAGAGTTTGAGGATATAAGAAATATGATTATGAATATCACAAATTATGTCTTAAGCTTTGATGTAGAACTGAAAGAAGGAGAAAGTTTAGGCTATACAGAAGAACAAAAATTAGGAATATCTATTTCGAAAGCGGTATTTTCAGAAGGCAAAACTATAAAGATAGAATTTTAGTTTGAAATTATGAATTTACCAGACATTCAGAATAAGTTAGCATTAAATAATATTGATTTTTATTTATCAATAGGGATTAACGATATACCTTGGGGTAGAATTGTCGGTTGTTATAGTAGAGCAACTAATTTTCCTACCTTAATTTCAAAATTGACATCTAACAACCATAGCGAAAGAAAAAATGCACTTAATGAAATCAGTCTTAATATTGAACATCAAAGCACTTTATATGTTGTTACTCCATTAACTTTACTATTTTTATTTAAATTTTACATTTTAGGAAAAAAATAGAAACTGATGAAACTATTCGTGTGGAATATGTGGATAGTATTTTAAATTTAATTTTAAGAATACTAAATATTGTAAAATTAAATCTTGATACCATAGAAATTAGTAATCCTAACATTGAAAATTTAAAAGGTCTTTTAGCTGAAAAATATTTATGGGAAGAATATGAAAATGAAGAGCAAGAGGAAATAAATTGGGAAGAAAATAGTTATTCAGAAGACTATTATTATTCAATTAATCTGAATATAATTGATGTTATTGAATATAACCTTTCCCTAATTCAAGAAATTGGAATGCCTAAATGGCATCGTACACAAAAGTATCAGATAGAAAGTCTTATTAAAGAAATTAAAATAAAAGTATAGGAAGTTATTTTTTTCAATAAACAAAAATTAGAAAAAATTATTGTTTTTTTGATTTTTTACTCATTTTTTAGTATTTTTATCGCAAAATATAAAAATAGAACCTTACATGAGAAAAATAATTGTACCTGTAGATTTTTCTGAATATTCAGAAAATGCACTAAAAACCGCAGTTCATATTGCTAAAAAAAATAATGCAGAAATTATTGTTGTTCATATGCTTGAATTGGAAGAAACTTATTTTTTCCAATCAGAGAGCTATATTGCTGAACAATTTGCATTTTACACTAAATTAGCGGAGAAAAATTTTGAAAAATTCTTGGATAAAGATTACTTAAAGGATGTTAAAGTTAGTTATATCATAAAACATAATAAGATATTTAAAGAATTAAATAAAGTAGTTGATGAAGAGAGCGCTGATTTAATCGTAATGGGGTCTCAAGGGGCGTCTGAATTAAAAGAGGTTTTTATTGGCTCGAATACTGAAAAAGTAGTTCGTAATTCTGATGTTCCTGTTTTGGTTGTTAAAGAAGAACCTGTCCTTACAGATTTCAAAAAAGTTCTTTTTGCATTAGATTTTGATATTTCTGAAGTAAGGGCTTATAAAGAGGCTGTAAGGTTGTTTGAAAAATTAGGATGTGAAGTGAAGTTGCTGTATGTCAATACTCCTGATGCAAGATTTAGAACAACTGTAGAGCAAGAAAAACATGTTGAAAAATTCTTGGCGAAAGTAGAAAAGAAGCATGAGGTTAAATTTATTGACCATCATTCTATGGAAGACGGTGTTTTTGAACAAATTCCTGTTGAAAAATCAGATTTAATCGCCTTAGTAACTCATAGTCGAAAAGGTTTAGATTATTTATTTAAAAATACTTCGGGAGATGTAGCGAACCATTCTGAAACGCCTGTAATCACTTTTAAAGCATAATTTTATAATGAGGCTGTCTAAATTTAGACAGTCTTTTTTATTAAAAAAAACTTAAAAATGATTAATGAAAATAAAGAATGTCATCATAAATTCGGAAGATGTGAGCAATGGCGACCATTATATAGAGAAAGAATTAAATAATAATGGCGAAAAAATTACAAGCTATGGAATAGATTCAAATGAAGAATGTAAAATTATATGCTTAAATTGTAAAACAAAATTATTATAGCCTTTTTATCCTAAAAATTATATACCTTTGTAAAAAAATAAAATATTATGGCAAGTGTAAAAAATTTGAAAAAAGATATCAACCACACATTAGGTGATTTATTAGATGCTTGTTTTATCTGGCAATTAGGTAATTCTGATAAAACAGAAAAAGCAGAACCAGTTATAAATGAGGTCATTTCAATTTTTGATGAATTGATAGCAAAAGTTCATCAGAAAGATGTAGAGAATAAAAAATCACATTTTAAAGAGCTTAATAGTTTGTTGCAAGAAAAAGCAACGGAGATTGCGTCAAAAATAAATTCATTATAGGAATTTAAAATTTTTAAAATAAATAAAAGCCAAAACGCACAAACGTTTTGGCTTTATTATTATTAAATTTTACCAAGATTACAATAAAGAAACTTGTCCTGTTTTCAAGCAATAAACTCCACCAACAATTTTAATTTCTTCATTTTTTTCCATTTCTGCTAAGATTGGACTTTTTTCACGAATTCTATCAATTGTTAATAATACATTATTTTCTACTGTTTTTGCTACAAATTCTTTATTAGATGAATTGTGTTTTCCTGAAACTTCTTTTGTAGAAGCTTCAACAGCTGGTTTGATTTTAGACAACATGTCAGTAATATTGCCAAGTTCTACATTATCACAAGCAGCTCGAACAGCTCCACAGTTTTCATGACCTAACACGAATACAAGTTTAGATCCTGCAACTTTACATGAATATTCCATGCTTCCTAGTATATCTACATTTTCAAAATTCCCAGCTACACGTGCCACAAAAATATCTCCAATAGATTGGTCAAAGGCCATTTCTACAGGAACTCGTGAATCAATACATGATAATATTATAGCTTTTGGGAATTGTCCATCTGTTGTTTGTTCAATGAGTTTTGTGATGTCTGAAGGTGTTCTGTTGTTGGCAACATAACGCCCATTTCCTTCTAGTAAATCCTTTAAAACAGATTTAGGTGTTAAGGTATCTTGTTTATCTTTTGTTGTTGCTATTTTTTTCATTTTTATATCAATTTAATGTGTCAGTTAATCTATTTAACTTTTTCTGTTGCTTCTTTTGATTTAAAGAATTCAATAAAGCTTTTAGGGTTGTCAATAATTCCTCTTTCTGAAATTAATTTTATAGAAATGTTTCGCTCTTGTGCTTTAATTCCGTAATCCTCTAAGATTTCGATAATATCATAATCCAAATGAACGGTTTTGGTAACATCTAGCTCTAGATGTGAATTTTCAGGAATTGTATCTAACTCTTTCAGAATAGCTCCTTTATTAATAAATGTAACTTCTTCAGCTAAAGTCATTTTTAGCTTATTATTATCTCCTTTATCTTTATGTAAAAAGTGTGAGTTCTTAAAACTTTTATAGATAATGATAAAAACACCAACAGCTAGCCCTAATCCAATACCAATAAGTAAATCTGCGAAAACAATTCCTAAAATTGTTATGATAAAAGGAACAAATTGTTTCCAACCTAAGTTATACATTTCTTTGAATAGGGTAGGTTTTGCTAATTTATATCCTACGATTAGTAAAATCGCAGCCAATACTGAAAGCGGAATTTTATTTAATAACGCAGGAATAGTAACTACAGAAATTAACAATAAAAATCCGTGAATAATTGCAGACATTTTGCTTCTACCACCTGATTGAATATTTGCAGAACTACGTACAATTACTTGTGTTATTGGTAATCCTCCAATCAAACCTGAGATAATATTTCCTGTACCTTGAGCCAATAATTCTTTGTTCGTTGGTGTTACATTTTTATGTGGATCTAGTTTGTCTGTTGCTTCAACACACAATAAGGTTTCTAAACTTGCAACTAATGCAATAGTAAAAGCAGTAACCCAAACTTGTGGATTTGTAATTGCAGAAAAATTAGGAAAACTAAATTGCCCAATAAAAGAATCTAGACTATCAGGGACAGGTACACTTACTAAATGCTCTGTTTTAACCCCATATGCAGTATCCTTTGTAACAACATAATAAACAATCCCCGAAACAACGGCTACTAATGGCCCTTGAATTAATTGGAAAATCTTACCCTTTTTAGAAAGTACATTTTGCCATAAAATTAAAATTCCTAAACCTATTAATCCGATGATAGTTGCTCCTTTACTGATATTATTAAATGCGTTAAAAATACTTGAAAAACTATTTTCGTTATTTACTTGAATAAATGCTAAATCTCCTTCTGGGGTAGCGTCATAACCAAAAAAATGGGGGATTTGTTTTAGAATAATAATAATTCCAATTCCTGTTAACATTCCTTTAATTACTGATGATGGAAAATAATACCCTATTACTCCAGCTTTTAATATACCAAATACTAATTGGATAACTCCTCCTAGAACAACAGCAACTAAAAAATTTTCATAACCTCCTAGTGTTCCAATTGCTGTTAATACAATAGCTGCCAATCCAGCAGCAGGACCACTAACTCCAATTTTAGAGCCACTTAATCCTCCTACAATAACTCCTCCAATAATTCCAGCTATTAAACCTGAAAATAATGGAGCTCCACTTGCTAATGCAATACCTAGACATAAAGGTAATGCGACGAAAAATACTACAATACTTGCAGGTATATCGTTTTTTAATGTTTTAAACATAATAAAAATATTTTGGGTACATTATAAAATGTACGATAATTATAATTGATTTTTGATTTTTTGCGATGTGATACATCTATTTATACGAAAATTTAAGATTTTTTTATCTCTGGAGGTGGTGTTTTAAACTCTCGATTTAAATACTTATAGAGATTTATTTCATCACAAGTTAGACTTTTTTTGTACGATATTTCTACTGGCATAGTGATCTCTGCACAAAAAATATTTTTTTCTTGCTCTAACTCTTCTTCCTCACATTCTGAATCAGAATGTTCTTTTTTGTCATTTTTGTCTTTTTTACATTCAATATTGGAAACACAACCTAATACACTAACTAATTTAGGAGATACCACAGAAAACCTCAATGCGATAAGCATTAAAATAAAATATTTTAAATGATGTTTTCCTAATTTCATGTATTTATTTAAGAATGTTTTTAAATAAGACTCCGCAAATATACGAAATTAAGTCTGATTTTTATAATATTCTTAAAAAATTTAACACAATTTTTTAATATTTTTTATTAAAATAAATTTATAGCTAATTAATAATAAAATTACTAAAATAAATCCTATGTACGTAAAAAATGCAGGTGTTTTTTGATATTCGAATAAAGTAGCTAATTTTTTTAGATATTGATTTCTAACAAAATAACATACTAAAACGGCACCAAAAACAGCAATTATGGTACTAATATACACGACCATTTTATAAAATCTAGCTATCTGTTTATGCGAATATCCTATATTGTATAAATTTTTGATAATCAGATTATTTTTTTGAATAATTAATTTGACACTCAATAAAATAAAAGCAATTGAAAGAAGGATAATAATCATCGAAATACCAAAAACAAAAGCCAATGCGGATTTATAGAAAAAATTTAGTTTACCAAATTCTAATTTATCTTTATTGATAACATATCCCGTTTTGTTAAAATATTCTAAGATTTTCTCGTCAGAAGGGTTGTTGAATTCAATTAAAATTCGGTTTGGTTTTGTTATTTTTCGACCGTATTTTTTATTTGCCCAAATCAAGAAATTTTGTGGAACAAGAATAGAATTTATTTTATTTGAAAAACCGACAATTCGACTATCGAAAATGTCAACATTTCCATCTCCAATAATTCTCAGTTTAAAACCAATTTCTGAAATCGTAGCCTTTGAAATAACAGGTAATCCTTGACTTTCTGCAAATCCGAAATTGTATAATTTCAAATAGCTTTCAGGAATAATAATCGGAACAAAAGTACGTTCTTTACTCCATTTCCAATTGGATAATTTTACATCTAAATATTTATCAGGAATGCTTTCGAAAAATAAATCTGTTAAAAAATGAGGAAGATTGCTATTTTCATCCGTGTGTGCCTGAACCTTAAAATTGGCACTTTTAAAACCAGATAGGCTTTTGCAAAACGGTTGATTTCGCAACTCCTCAATTTCATTTTCTGTAAAATAAATTCCTTTTTTATTAAAACTTTTGAAAACAGAAACTTGTTTAGTTACAATCGCCGAATGATTATTAAAAATCGTTTCTTGGTCAAAGAATAGTTTTGAATCAAGATACAATTGTATACTAATCAATGAGATAAAAACACCAACAAATAAGGTTAAAATATACGCTATCAGTTGTGATTTTATCAGTGTTTTCTGTTGCAGTTTTAGAATCATTATAATTTTATTTTATGGAATCCAACGTTTTGGGAAATTTGGCTTACGTTTTTCTAAAAATGCATCACGCCCTTCTTTTGCTTCATCTGTCATATATGCCAAACGTGTAACCTCGCCTGCAAAAACTTGCTGTCCTACCATTCCGTCATCTGTTAAATTCATTGCAAATTTCAACATTTTTATTGATGTAGGCGATTTTTGTAGGATTTCTTGTGCCCATTCAAAAGCAGTTTGCTCCAATTCATCATGAGGAACAACAGCATTAACCATACCCATTTCGTATGCTTCTTGTGCAGAATAATTTCTTCCTAAAAAGAAAATTTCACGTGCTTTTTTCTGCCCGACCATTTTAGCCAAATAAGCAGACCCATAACCTGCATCAAATGAGGTTACATCGGCATCAGTTTGTTTGAAAATAGCATGTTCTTTACTAGCCAAAGTTAAATCACATGTTACATGTAAACTGTGCCCACCACCGACAGCCCAACCCGGAACAACACAAATTACGGCTTTTGGCATAAATCGGATTAAACGTTGCACCTCTAAAATGTTTAAGCGATGATATCCGTCTTCACCAACATAACCTTCTTTCCCTCTTGCATTTTGGTCTCCTCCAGAGCAAAAACTCCAAACACCATCTTTAGTTGAGGGTCCTTCAGCAGACAAAAGAACAACTCCAATATTGACATCTTCATTTGCATCATGAAAAGCATCTAATAATTCTGATGTTGTATGAGGTCTAAAAGCATTCCTAATATTAGGGCGGTTAAAAGCTATTCGTGCTACATTATGACTTTTTTTGTAAGTAATATCTTGATATTCTTTTGCGGTTTTCCAATCAGGTGTAATCATTGTTAAAATTTTAATAATTTATGCTACAAAAGTAGTAAATTTTAATTTCACTTTTGTATTACGGTCAGATTATAGTATATTTGTGCAGAAAAAATATTTTAAAATGAAGAGATTAGCTTTAATATTAGCTGTTTTGATGTCGATATCAATATCTGCACAGCGCATTATTACTAAAAAATTTGAGTTACCAAACAAAAGAGAAAAACTTTTGAAAATTTTCTTACCAAAAGGAATTGAAAATGACTCAATCCATAAATATCCGCTAACAATTGTATTAAATGATGATTATTTATTTGATATGGTTGTAGGAAATGCTAAAATATTTGCAGATGCAGATTTAGCTCCAAGGCAGTTGGTGGTAGGAATCCCAACCAACAGAAATGAAAACATGGATATTTCTATCGTTGAAGAATCGCAAGGACTTACACGAAATTCTACTGCTTTATATAATTTTATTAAAGATGATTTAATTAAGTATATGCGTGCAAAATGGAAAGCTTCTCCATTTAAAACTATTGTAGCAGATAGAAAAGCAGCAAATTATGCAATGTATTTTATTGATGAAAGAGAGCCTGTTTTTAATTCATATCTTATTTTAGATCCAACTTTTACACAAGAAGCAAATAAAAAAATTGAAAGTTATAATCTTGCCAAATTGGGCGATATTGACAATACATTTTATTTGTATATCAGTACCTCTCCATATATTACTGAAGAAGAGCAAATTGCACAAAAAGAACTAGAAACAATGTTGACTAGTTTTGATGTCAAAAATTTTAAAGTTCTTTTTGATAAATCAGAAAATGCTTTAAATGGTGTCACAAACGTTTGTGAGGGAATTCCAAAAGGTTTTTCGTTTTGTTTTAATGATTATCGATGTATTACTAAGAAAGAATACAAAGAAAAAATCGCAGAATTACCACCTTTAGATGCTATTAAATATTTAGAACAGAAATATTTAGATATTAATTTCCTTTATGGAACAAATATAAAAATCCGAAAAAAAGATTTCTATGCTGTTGAGAATAAGGTGATTGATGAGGAAGATGGAGATCATTTGAGTATATTAGGGGATTTAGCTTTAGTAACATATCCAAAGTCTCCTTTAGGGGATTTCTATATGGGTAAATTCTATGAATCAGGGAAAGATTATCCTATGGCCTTGGATTATTATAAAGCTGGATTTGGTAAAATAGATCCTGCAGATCCTAAAATTGATGATTATTATAAAAATATCGATAGGGTTCAGAATATTATAGGAAAACAACCGAAAAAAGAGCCTGTTGCTGATGAAGAAGAGGAACAAACTGATGACCAATACGATGATGAAGAGGAAGATGAAGAAGACGAAGAAGACGAAGAAGAATAAATTCTAAAAACAAGTGATTTTAAGTCGCTAAAAATATATTTTAGACCTCACATGTTTTTAGAAAACTTGTGAGGTCTGATTTTAATAATTTTAAAATATTACTATCATGAGAAAAAAAATAGTTGCAGGAAACTGGAAAATGAATAAAAATGCTGTTGAAACAAAAAAATTAATCAAGCAGTTAAAAAAAGAATTGAAAAAAATCAAGTCGAATACAAAAGTAATGATTGCACCTACTTTTGTAAACTTGGCTTCTGCGGTAAAACAAACAAAAAAATCTAAAATTAAAATTGTTGCTCAAAATATGCATCAAGCGAATAATGGAGCTTATACAGGTGAAATTTCCGCTGATATGCTAAAAAGCATTGGCATTAAAACCGTAATTTTAGGACATTCTGAACGAAGAACATATTTTGGTGAAACAGATGAAATATTAACCGAAAAAGTTAATAAAGCTCTTGAAGCTAAGTTGAAAATCATCTTCTGTTTTGGAGAAAAATTAGAAGATAGAGAAAATGGAAAACATTTTGAGGTTGTAAAATCTCAATTAAAAAATGTATTATTTCATTTAGATGCAAAATCGTATAAAAAAATTATTTTGGCATACGAGCCTGTTTGGGCAATCGGAACAGGAAAAACAGCAACTGCAGATCAAGCTCAAGAAATGCACGCTTTCGTACGAAATTTATTAGCTGAAAAATACGATAAAAAGCTAGCAGAATCGGTTTCTATTCTTTACGGAGGTAGCGTAAAGCCAACTAATGCAAAAGAAATTTTTTCTAAAAAAGATGTTGACGGTGGACTCATTGGAGGAGCTGCATTAAAGGCTACCGACTTTGCTGAAATCATAAAAAATAGTTAATGGATAGTATTTATATTGAATACAATTTTTCTATAAATCCAAAAGAGCCTGCAACAGAAATTTTAATTGCAGAGCTAGGAAATGTAGGTTTTGAAAGTTTTGTGGAAACTGAAAATGGTTTAACAGCTTATATTCAAAAAAACGACTGGAATAAAAATATCTTAGAGGATATTTTTATTCTGTCGTCAGATGAGTTTGAAATTTCTTATCAATCAGATGAGGTAAAGCAAACTAATTGGAATAGTGAGTGGGAAAAGAATTTTAAACCTATTCAAGTTGATGAAAAAGTAAGCGTTAGAGCATCTTTTCATGAAAAACCTAATCTAGAATATGATATCGTGATTGAGCCAAAAATGAGTTTTGGAACAGGACATCACGAAACAACTCATATGATGTTGCAACACTTGTTAGCGTTAGATTTAACGGATAAAAAAGTACTGGATATGGGTTGTGGAACAGGGCTTTTGGCTATTTTCTCCGAAATGAGAGGCGCTACAGAAATTGATGCTATTGATATTGATAATTGGTGTTATGTAAATTCTTTGGAGAATGTAGAGCGTAATTCTTGTAAAAAAATTAAAGTTTATGAGGGTGATGCATCTTTATTGGTAAATCAAAAATACGATGTGATTATCGCAAATATCAATCGTAATATTTTATTAAACGACATTAAATATTATAGCAAATGCCTTGAAAATAAAGGCGTTTTGTTGTTAAGCGGTTTTTATAAAGAAGATATTCCTATCATTGAAAAAGAGACCTCAAAATACAATTTTAAGTTAGATTCTATTATTGAACGCAATAATTGGGTGGCAATTAAGTTAAATAAGTATAGTGATTCTTAATTTTTTAAAATAAATGAGCACAAAAGAAAAAATACAAGAAGAGTTTGATGTTCTTACACAAGAAACATCATCACATGAAATCATTTTACATAATGATGATGTAAATACTTTTGATTTTGTTATTGATAGTTTGATGAATGTGTGTAATCACACGCCTGAACAAGCAGAACAATGTACTATTTTAGTTCATTATAAAGGAAAATGTTCCGTAAAAGTAGGTTCATACGAAGATTTAGAGCCAAAATGTTTGAGGTTGTTAGAACTTGGTTTATCTGCTGAAATCATTTAGAATGGAAAAAAGTAATAAAATAGTTCAGGATTTTATTTTTGATACCATTTTAGGAGCAAAAGAGTATGACAAAGATGAAGGGTATTTTTCGACCTATGAACTAAAATCTAATCCTGAAATTTGGTTGCAATTAACTCCTGATTGTCTTAATATTTATTATCCTTTTGTCGAAAACCCAATTGAAAAACTTAAAGAATTGGGATTGGATTATTCTTGTTTTGAAATTTCTTGTTGGGAAGAAAAATTATTTTTAACACTGGATTTTAAAACGACTAATCACAATGAAATCAGTCAATTTATTGTAAATTATTTTTTGAAAGTATTTAATATAAAAATTTCCCACGACACTTTTAGTTATACAAGTTACGAAGATTATCCTGATAGTGATTACGAAGATCTACTTTAAAAAATTATAAAATTTCGATAGAATTTCTGTGTAATTTTACTTTTTTCAGTTGTTCTAATTTTTTCAATAAGCGTGAAATTACAACTCTTGATGTGTTCATTTCGTAGGCAATTTCTTGATGAGTTATAAATACTGTATTTGCATTTAAAACTGATTTCTTTCCTAAAAGATATTCCCACAAACGCTCATCCATTTTCTTAAAAGCAATAGAATCAATGGTTTCAAATAGTTCGTTTAAGCGGTTATTGTAACTGTTGAAAACGAAATTTCGCCACGTTTTATATTTTTCTGACCAACTTTCCATTTTTGATATAGGGATAAAAATTAATTCTGTATCCATTTCTGTAACAGCTTTTATTTCGCTTTTTTGTTGAGCCATACAACAGGTCATTGTTACTGAACATGATTCACCTTTTTCTAAATAATACAACAACAGTTCATTACCATCTTCATCTTCTCGCATTATTTTAATTGCTCCAGATAATAACAAAGGAATTGATTTAATATAATCATTAATTTTAAGAATGGTTGTTCCTGAAGGAAATCTTTTATAAATTCCATTTGCGATAATTTCCTCTAATAATTCTTTTTCAAAGAAATTTTTATAATTTTCTGTTATTTTTTGAGTAATCATAATTTATTGTTTTAAGCTATTAATAATTTCTATTGCTCTTTTAAAGCGTGTTTCTTTATCTCCTTTTAATAAAACGAATTTTTTATTCTCTGAGATCAAAGCTTTTTTAAATATTTTAAAAATTTCTTCTCGTTCATCAAATTTATCACGCACATCATCAGCAATCCAAGGCATATCAATATATGTTAGCAAATATAAGTCATAATGATTTATTTTAACTGCTTGTTCTAATTCTTTTGGAACACGTTGGTAATAAATTTCAGAATAAATTTTTGTCTCAAAGATATCTGTATCACAAATTAGAATTTTATTTGCTTGTTTTGCGAGCGTATTTTCTGATTTCATTTGTCCGACCGCAATCGGAATAACATCTGAATATTCGCATTTTTTTTGCTCCTTATTCCATTTTTTTTGACAATACTCACGTGAAAATTCAGGCACCCACTTTGTTTTATAATATTCTGCAAGTTGCTTGGCAAGGGTTGTTTTCCCTGTGCTTTCTCCTCCAAAAAGAACAATTTTTATAAGGTCTGATTTGTATTGTAAAGGTATTTTTTCCATTCTAAATAGCCAAAGATAGCAATAAATGTAAAAATAACATACTGAAAACTCGTAAAAGTGTAGCCCTTATAAAAATAAAGCGGAACAGAAATAATATCGCCAATAATCCAATAAATCCAATTTTCTATTTTCCGTTTTGCCATAAGCCACATTCCCACGAAAAAAATTGCCGTCGTAATGATATCAATATAAGCCGTCCAGTTGGGTACGGTTTTAATTGACAAATACGGAATTGCCGTTCCGATAGTGAGCCACTCAAAATTGATTTCTATATTATTAAATTTGTCAAAGTACAGATAAACACCAATAACAAAAAGTATTGTTCCTATAAAAAGAAAAAAACTATGCTTTTTTTCTTTTAGGGTAGTTTTAGAAATAGGAGTTTCGTGTTGTTCTTTGTCTTTTCGAGTCCAAATATACCAACCATACACACTCATTATAAAATAATAAGCGTTAATTAACATATCTCCCAACAAACCCCACTTACGTAGTAAATACACAAAAATCAAGGTGCTTATCATTCCTGTTGGAAATACTAAAATGTTATTTTTTTTAGAAAATACAACCGACAACAATCCGAAAATGACGGCAGTAATTTCTAATGAAATATCTAATGTTGAATATTCGGCATATTGGCTAAATAGAAAATCAAAAATGCGGTTCATAATCACTACGGTCGGATTTTACGATTTTCATATATAACAAGCCTTTATCCATTAATTCAAACGAATTTTTTATTTCCAAAGTTAAGATTTTCATTACTTTATCATAATCTCCATACACTTGAGTGCTTAACGGGTTTTCTAAAATTGTAAGTCCAGAAGCTCTTAATTTTTTAATAAAATTAATGATTGGCTCTTCAAATTCGTTTTGTAATGGTGTTAGTGTTAATTCTACTGATATTTTCATTTTTTATGGATTTTTACCGTAAAGTCACAAAGATTCGCAAAGTATTTCTAGTTTAAAAAACTGTCTAAAATAAATCTTTACGAAATTAAAGCAGATTGCTTCGTGCCTCGCAATGACAACTATTTCAGTCATTACGAGGAAGGAACGACCGAAGTAATCTCAACTTTTTAACATTATAAACTCTATAAACCTTATAAACGTTATAAACTATTGACAGTTTTAGTTTTTTAATATCTGTAATATTCAGGTTTAAAAGGACCTTCAACAGTTACACCGATATATTTTGCCTGTTCTTCACTTAACTCTGTTAATTCTACACCAATTTTTGCTAAATGTAATTTTGCTACTTTTTCATCTAAATGTTTAGGTAGCATATACACTTCATTTTTGTAGTTTTCAGAATGGTTCCAAAGCTCAATTTGTGCCAAAGTTTGATTAGTAAAAGAGTTACTCATCACAAAACTTGGGTGCCCTGTCGCACAACCTAAATTTACTAGTCGTCCCTCTGCTAGAACGATGATATCATTTCCGTTAATCGTATATTTATCAACCTGTGGTTTGATTTCTACTTTTGTAGTTCCGTAGGTTTTATTAAGCCACGCCATATCGATTTCGTTATCAAAATGTCCGATATTACAAACGATTGTTTTATCTTTCATTTTTTCAAAATGCTCTCCACGAACGATGTCTCTATTTCCTGTTGTAGTAATTACTACATCTGCTTTACCGATTACAGTTTCTAATTTTTTCACTTCGTAACCATCCATTGCTGCTTGTAAGGCACAAATTGGGTCAATTTCGGTAACCGTAACGATAGAACCAGCGCCTCTAAATGATGCCGCTGTCCCTTTTCCTACATCTCCATAACCACAAACAACAACCCTTTTACCCGCTAACATCACATCAGTTGCACGACGAATAGCATCAACAGCCGATTCTCTACAACCATATTTATTATCAAATTTCGATTTTGTAACCGAATCATTTACGTTAATCGCAGGAATTGGCAATGTTCCATTTTCCATTCGTTCGTATAAACGATGAACTCCTGTTGTAGTTTCTTCCGATAAACCTTTAATATCTTTTACCAAATGAGGATATTTATCTAACACCATATTTGTTAAATCTCCACCATCATCTAAAATCATATTTAATGGTTTTCTGTCTTCTCCAAAAAATAAAGTTTGTTCGATACACCAATCAAATTCCTCTTCATTCATTCCTTTCCACGCATAAACAGGAACACCTGCTTTCGCAATCGCCGCTGCTGCTTGGTCTTGTGTAGAGAAAATATTACACGAACTCCAAGTAACCTCTGCCCCTAATTCTACTAATGTTTCAATTAAAACTGCCGTTTGGATAGTCATGTGAAGACAACCTGCAATTCTTGCTCCTTTTAGTGGTTGCTCATCTTTGTATTCTTTTCGAAGACTCATTAAACCGGGCATTTCCGCCTCCGCTAATTCTATTTCTTTTCTTCCCCAATCAGCTAAATTAATATCTTTAACTTTGTAAGGTATGTATGTACTCATAATTATAATTTTTTTGACAAAAGTAATAAATTACAATTTAATTTTAGTTAATAAAAATGGATTAAATACTTGGGTTGATACCTATTCTTATAGCGAATTTTGGAGTTGGTTCGGATAAGTTATTGAATGCAGGTTGATAATTCCCGCGCCAAATAGCATCAACTCTAAATATTCTAAGGTTTCCAATACCGATATTTTCAATTCCTACGCCATATTCATAATATGGTTTTTCATTAGGAGCAACATAATTAATGTTAGATTTATTAATTAGTTTATTTTTCTCTGAAATTGTTCCGTAAGCAAGTCTGAATGTTGCCAAACTTCTCCATTTTAATTTTTTCAATAACGGAATTCTATTTAATATAAAACCATTAAAATGATGCTCTAAATGCAATGATGCGTAGGTATCCGTAACATAATCATAATAATTCATCAACGAAAATGTGTTAGGCGTAATCGCATAAGATTGATTTGCAGGAATAGGACTAAGCAACGAAATCGGAACTGATCCGAAGGTTTTTCCGACATCAAAAGTAGCTTCTGAAACTCCGAAACTTCCTAAAATAATAGGTTGAATTACTCTTAATTGAATTTTATTATAGTCGTGTGTTCCACCTAAAATTCCTTTGTAGCCTCTTCGGAAATTCAATAAAAATGTAGAATACAATTCTCTACTAACACGCTGGCGAGCCCCCAAACCATAAACCACTCTATTAGGAGTGTAGCAAACAAAAACATCAGAGGCAGTGTCAATGACATTTTGTTTAATTTGCCCCTTATCTAAATATGCAATAGAAAATTTATCAGGAGTTGTAGCCGAAGAAATCGCTGTTCTTGACAAACTTAATCCGAACCTAAAATTTGGAGTTAAAGCGTAATTAATTTTTGTCGTATAGCGTTTTACTTTACTCAAAAAATAATTATTTCCACGTGCTATAATTGGCGAACTTCCTGCATTTGGATTTTTGATTAAATTCGATTCATCTAATAAAATTCGCCCTAATTGTTCCACATCATCTTGATAACTTGCGCCTATGGAAATTCTTGGCATAAAAGACAAAACGTATTTTCCGTCAATTCCGTATTTTATTTTTTTATCCTTAAATCCGTAAGCGATAAAAGCGTTGGCTCTAAATCGGTCATCTTTTGTTTTGAACGTTCTGAATGATAATTTTGTTCGAAAACCTTCAACTTGATTGTAATTTAAAAAGGTCCATAAATCCCCTATTTGCAAAGGCATTTTAGGAAGATTAACATAACCTGTAACTAAAATATTTAACGCCTCTGTAATATTTTTAATCTGTCGTTTTCCTTTGACACTTCTTATAAGTTTATAAGTTTCTTTGGTTTCGGTAGTTGCTTTTTCTGTCCAATAGGATTCATTTTTTTTGAACTGGTCTGGACGTATTTTTTGCTGGATAACTTCATAAAAATCAGCAGGATAAACGCGTTTAAAGTTATAAGCAGAAAATTCATCTATTTTTTTAATGGTAACCCCTTTATTATCTTCTTTTTTATCCAAAAAAGTAAAATCTCCTTCATAAATATCTTTTACAGGAAGATAAATTCCGTCTTTTATTTCAAAATGTTTTTCGATAGTCAATCCTCTTACGAAATTTACCCCAGATTGCTTGGTTACTTTCATTCTTAATCGGTTAACAGCAAAGGTTTTATCTGCTATCCACACATTTCCTTGAAAAGCAAAATCAGATTTTCTTCTCGGAAAGAAATAAATATTATATAATTTCGTGTTATTTCGTATGATGCTATCATACAAAAGATAATCGTACGTAGCAAAACCCGTTGAAGACAAAGGAGAAACAAAGGATTTTCGAAGTAAATTTATATTATTTTTAAATACATTAAAATTTCTAAAAGTGTTTGACATTCTATCAAAAATAAACCCTTTAGAACTTAAACCTTCCTTTCGTTCAGCCTCGATATCAATACGTTTTTTACCGATTTTATTATTTCCATATATTTTAAAAACTTGTTCATGAATATTTATAGGAATATAATAATTTCTTCCGTCGCTGTCATATTTGACCTCTTGCATTGCCTCGTCATATTGCTCTTTGAATAATGTTTTTATGAATATTGTATCAATATTATTAAGACCTACTTCGGTGAATGTATGTTTTTTATATTGATAATGATCTGCTTGTTCAACACCCATTTTATGTTTTCGTTTCCAGAATTCTTTTAGAATTTTATATGCTGGATTTTCTTTTTTCTTTAATCTTTTTTTGGGTCTTGATACAACAATTACTTCTTCTAAATTCGAAACTTCCTCTTTTAAAACTATTTTTAGTTTTTTGTTTTTAGAGGTAACTTTTACAATTTTTGTTTCGAACCCCATGAATGAAACTTCAAGGTCAATTCTTCTTTTTGGGGAATATATTGAAAATTTTCCTTTGTCATCAGTAGTAATTCCTTCGCTTGTTCCTTTAATTAAGACATTTACAAAAGGTAAGGCTTGATTATAAGGGTCAACAACAACACCTTTTATTGTAAATTGAGCAAAAAGTGTCGTAGTGAAGAAGACTAAAATTAAGGAAAATTTTTTCATGAGATTTTAATTTTCGATGAAAGGAAATAAAAAAGGACATCTTAAATTAAGACATCCTTTTTTAAAAATTATTTGATATACATAACTTCTTTAACTGCCTTAATAACATCATTTGCGTTAGGCAACCATTTTTCCAGTAGTGCTGGCGAATATGGCGCTGGTGTATCAGCAGTAGTAATTCTTTTGATTGGCGCATCAAGATAGTCAAATGCCTCATCTTGAACTCTATACGTGATTTCAGAAGAAATACTTCCAAAAGGCCAAGCTTCTTCAAGAATAACTAATCTATTTGTTTTCTTAACAGATTCTAAAATAGTTTTATGGTCCATTGGACGAATTGTTCTAAGGTCGATTATTTCAACAGAAATATTTTCTTTAGCTAATTCATCAGCGGCTTTATAGGCTTCTTTGATGACTTTACCAAAAGAAACAACTGTTACATCCGTTCCTTCTCTTTTAACATCAGCAACTCCGATAGGTAAAACGTATTCTCCTTCAGGGATTTCCATTTTATCCCCATACATTTGCTCACTTTCCATAAAAATAACAGGGTCATCATCACGGATAGCAGCTTTTAGTAATCCTTTTGCATCATATGGATTAGATGGAACGATTACTTTTAATCCTGGACAGTTAGCATACCAATTTTCAAAAGCTTGCGAATGCGTCGCAGCTAATTGTCCTGCAGATGCTGTAGGTCCTCTAAAAACGATAGGACAGTTGAATTGTCCACCGCTCATTTGACGGATTTTAGCCGCGTTGTTTATAATTTGATCAATTCCTACCAAAGAGAAATTGAAAGTCATATACTCAACAATTGGGCGATTTCCGTTCATTGCAGAACCAACTGCAATCCCACCAAAACCTAACTCTGCGATAGGAGTATCAATAACTCGTTTTGCACCGAATTCATCAAGCATTCCTTTACTTGCTTTATAAGCTCCATTGTATTCAGCAACTTCTTCACCCATTAAATAAATGCTTTCATCTCTACGCATTTCTTCACTCATAGCTTCACAAATAGCCTCTCTAAATTGAACTGTTTTCATGTAGTTTCTAATTTAATTTAAAAATACAAATGTAATTAATAATTTTTGAATGTACCAACAAAATTAATTTATAAAACTATTTTTATTTGCTAATATTTTTTGGTGAAGTTGATTTGTTTTAATACTTTCGAGTAGAAAATAATCAAAAATATGAAAATAGTAGACAAGAAGAGGATTTTTTTATTAAGGCTTATTGAGATTGTTTATGTTATTTAATGTATACAAAAATAACCTTAATTTTGTATCTTCGTTCTTATGAAAAAAGAGGAGGATTTAGTAACTATTTCTGAAATTATTGATTATATTTCGCAAGAAAATGAAGAGCTTGTTTCTTATATAAAACACGGAATTGATTCGTATTGGTATGATTTAGAACCGTACAAATCAATGTTTGTTTTGGTTAATACTGCAGATGAAAAATTAAAATTACGTGTCAGACGTTGGTTAGATTTTTTTTATAATAAGTATGCTGATTCTATTTTGATTTTAGAGCCTACAATTCTAGTTATTTTTGATCAAGCTGTCTCGAGTAAATTTTTTTATAACCAAACAAATTATGAGGTTTCATTGAGTTTAAAATTTTACGAAAGTTATTTTAAAACTAAACCTAATCCGTTAAAATATGATTATGAAATGGCGTTGTTTTTATTTAAAACGAGTTTGTTTTATAGTAAATATTACGGATTTCAACAGCAACCTTTAACTTTGGCGTTTGATGAGATTAATAAAGATTTCTCACTTGACGGTATGGTAAAAATGTTTTCGTGTTTATTTTGTAAGTACAAAATGCCAAAAGCATTGTTAAAATACGTCCCAAAATTAGAAAATCAGGAAGATATTTTATCGCAAATTATTTCGGGAAAAAATTTACGAAAAATAAAAATTTTACCTTTGCAAATATCTAAAAAAGAACATTTTGTGTTTTTAAATAAAATCCCTGATGATATAGAATTTGAAGATGATTATTTAAAAAGATTACTTGTTTTTGCAAAAATATTAAAATTTGCACCTGAACAAAGTGAGTTATTAGAAGATTTGTTAGCATATTCGAATACATTTAAATATCGTTTGTCTTCCTTTATTAATGATTTGTCATTTTGGCAAGATGCATTTCGTTTTATGTTAAAAGTTGAATATCATAATCCGTATATTGGGACGAGAGAATTTGTTGATTTTTTTGAATATCATCATTATTTTTCAGAACAAAATGCCTTTATATTCAAAGGGTGTACAGTTAATTCTGTACTTAGGTTGATTGCAGAATGGCATGGTGCAGCGGATTATCAAAAAGATTTGGAGTTGATTTCAAAAACGTGGACAAAAATTGAAAAATCAAACTTTAAAACTGAATATAATAATGAGCAATTTATTTTTAAACAAATAGACAACGGTAAGGATTTATATAAGGAGTCAGAGGTGTTGAAACATTGTGTTTTTTCATATATCAGAGATTGTATTGATGGGTATACGAGTATTTGGAGTATGCAGAAAATCAAGGATAATACTAATGAAAGGCTTTTAACAATAGAAATTAAGGATAATGAAATTGTACAGGTTTCTGGTGAATATAATCGAACAGTAACATCCGAGGAACAAATTTTATTAAATCGATTTATAGAATTTAATAATCTAAATGTAGAGAATTATGTGCCTAATCCAAACCCAGATTTTTTTGATCCTTCATATTTTAATAGATAAATCCTAAAGCAATCACCAAATAACATAAAAATAAATTATCTTTGCGAAAAATTATAGCTTGATTAAAATATTATGTTTGAAAATAAAGACCAAAGCAAAACTTCATTAGAAACATTAGGCGAATTTGGATTAATAAATCATTTAACAGAGTATTTTAAAATCAATCATTCCTCAACAATTAAAGGGGTTGGCGATGATTGTGCAGTCATTTCTTCGGAAGATAAAGAACTTGTTGTTACAACCGATTTGCTTATCGAGGGCGTACATTTTGATTTGACTTATATGCCTTTGAAACATTTGGGATATAAGTCGGTAATGGTCAATTTATCAGATGTTTATGCGATGAATGCCGATGCAAAACAAATTACAGTTTCTTTGGCGGTTTCAAATCGTTTTCCGTTAGAGGCGTTGGAAGAATTATATGCAGGAATTCAGCTAGCGTGTAAAACCTACAACATTGATTTAATCGGTGGAGATACGACTTCATCAACCAAAGGAATGCTGATTTCAATTACGGCAATCGGTTCGGCAAAAAAAGAAGATATCGTTTACAGAAATGGAGCAAAACCAACCGATTTAATTGTGGTTTCTGGCGATTTAGGTGGGGCATATCTTGGTTTACAAGTTTTAGAACGTGAGAAAAAAGTGTTCGAGGTCAATCCGAATAATCAACCTGATTTGGATAATTACACCTATATTATAGAACGTCAATTAAAGCCAGAGGCTAGAAAAGATATTCCGAAATTGTTAAAAGAGTTAGATGTAAAACCAACTTCAATGATTGATATTTCGGACGGACTTTCTTCGGAATTATTCCATATTTGTACGCAAAGTAAAACGGGTTGCAAGGTTTATGAAGATAAGTTTCCGTTAGACCCACAAGTAATTTCAACCTGTGAGGAATTTAATATTGATAGTACAATGGTCGCATTGAGTGGGGGAGAGGATTACGAATTATTATTTACAATTTCAATAAATGATTTTGAGAAAATAAAAGCAAACCCAAATTTAACGGTAATCGGGCATATTACCGAAGAAAATGAGGGATTGAAATTGGTTACTCGTGCTAATCAAGAATTAGATTTGAAAGCACAAGGTTGGAACTCATTTAAATAAATAATTTTAGTATATTTGTCGTAAAAAATAAATCAAAATAAAAAATATGAAATACGATGTTATCGTTATTGGATCAGGGCCGGGAGGATATATCGGTGCGATCAGAGCGTCACAATTAGGAAAAAAAGTAGCAATTATTGAAAAATATTCAACTTTGGGAGGAACTTGTTTGAATGTTGGATGTATTCCGTCAAAAGCATTATTGGATAGTTCTCATCACTATCATGATGCTGTTCATCATTTTGACGAGCATGGTATCTCGATAGGAAAACCAAAATTTGATTTCAAAAAAATGGTTGAACGTAAAGAAAATGTTGTTTCAACTACTACATCAGGAATTAAGTTTTTAATGGATAAAAATAAGATTGATGTTTATGAAGGTGTAGGGTCTTTTGAGGATAGCACTCACGTGAAAATTACCAAAAAAGACGGAAAATCTGAAATCATTGAAGGAGTAAATATTATTATTGCAACAGGTTCAAAACCAGCGACATTGCCATTCATAAAATTAGACAAAGAACGTATTATAACTTCTACGGAAGCGTTAAGTTTACAAGAAGTTCCTAAAAAATTAATTGTTATCGGTGGAGGTGTTATTGGTTTAGAGTTAGGGTCTGTATTTAATCGTTTGGGAGCAGAGGTAAACGTTTTAGAATACGCACCTACGATAACAGGAGGAATGGATAAAGATATTGCGAAGGAACTTACAAAAGTTTTCAAAAAGCAAAAGATGAGTATCAACACAAATCACGGTGTTACTTCTGTTGAGCGAAAAGGTAAAAAAGTAGTTGTAAAAGCGACGAATAAAAAAGGAGAAGAGGTTGTTTTTGAAAGTGATTATTGTCTTGTAGCAGTAGGACGTAGACCTTATACAGAGGGCTTGGCTTTGGATAAAGCAGGTGTAAAAGTGAATGCGAGAGGACAAGTAGAGGTAAATGATCATTTGCAAACAAATGTATCAAATATTTATGCAATTGGAGATGTTGTTCGTGGGGCAATGTTAGCGCATAAGGCTGAAGAAGAGGCTGTTGCAGTTGCAGAATATATTGCAGGACAAAAACCTCATATCGATTATAATTTGATTCCAGGTGTAATTTATACTTGGCCAGAAGCGGCAGCAGTAGGAAAAACAGAGGATCAATTAAAAGAGGCAAAAGTTGCTTATAAAGTAGGTAAATTCCCAATGAGAGCATTGGGTAGATCTCGTGCAAGTGGTGATATTGATGGATTTGTAAAAGTTTTATCGGATAAAAATACAGATGAAATTTTAGGGGTTCATATGGTTGGTGCTCGTGTTGCTGATTTAATTATGGAAATGGTGGTAGCAATGGAGTTCAGAGCATCTGCGGAGGATATCGCTCGTATTTGTCACGGACACCCAACGTATTCAGAGGCAGTTAAAGAAGCTGCTAAAATGGCTTGGGATGGAGTGCCTTTAAATGCTTAATCTATAAATATATATAATTGCTCTATTTTTCATTTACGAAGAATGGAGCACTTTTTTTAGAGTGAATAAAATGAAAACATATTTAGAATACAAGGACGAGAAGTCACACAAATTTTGGGAAATAGAAATAAAAGAAAACAGCCATACTGTACGTTACGGAAAAGTCGGAACAAACGGACGAGTTTCAACCAAAGAATTTGAAACGGAAGAAAAAGCCCAAAAAGATGCCGAAAAACTGATAAATTCAAAAAAGAAAAAAGGGTATTTAGAGGGAGGTCAAAATTCGGAATCAGGTAAAAATCAGAAAGTAAAAGAAGAAAAGAATTTTGAAATTGATTTTGATGAAAAAATAAAAAGCAATCCAAAAGGAAAATTTATGGATTGTGAAACAGCATACAAAAAATATAAATTTT
>PDWI01004268.1_pt1 | contig 23600 bp, 13 predicted proteins | sample 1430891 | NCBI WGS metagenome assembly PDWI01 (sample SAMN01162508, study PRJNA174530) | Oral metagenome, whole genome shotgun sequencing project. | biome: Marine environment; feature: Marine mammal; material: Swab sample of the gingival sulcus; isolation source: swab sample of gingival sulcus... | reverse complement strand
ATAAGTCTCTTACCGCTTTGACTTTATACATACGTTTTTGCTTTTTGGATAATTCCAAGGTATCCTTAAAATGTAACCCTTTAAAACTGCCATCGCTAACGTAAACGTAGTCTTTTCCTAATCCTAATGGGAAATAGACAATATTAATAGAGAAAACTCTTGTTAATTTACCATATTCATCACCTGCGCTTAGACGTTCGGAAATGAGTTTAGCTTGTCCGTATAACATTCTATGGTACTAAAATATCTACTCGGTTGTATTTGTCGTTTTCATAAACTTTATTGCTTTCGCTTTCTAATATTTCTTGAATTTTTACATCAAACATTAACAATTCTGACAAAAAACCTTCAAGTATGTCAAAATTGGCTTTGTTGCGTAGTAAACGTTTTATTGCCCAATCAAATTTTATGTGTTTTCCTGCCATGATATTTTTATTTAATGTTCTTTACAAAGATAATCTTTTTTTTGAAATAATAAATGTTGGAAATAGTTTTTGAGGTGTTTATTTTGTACCCCGTTTTATCTAATTTTTTTGTATAGTTTGGGCTTATAATAAATATGAGGACGAAAAATGTTTCGCCCTCATATTTATTATAAAATTCAAAAGTAAGTATTAGTTTTTTAGAATTTATTTTATTATTTTTTTAGTAATAACACCCTTTTCTGTTTTAAATTTTAACATGTAAATACCGGCAGGTAAATCAACAACAGATATTTGTTTTGTGCTTACTTTTTTAGTAACTAATTTCCCTAAAACATTGTATATTTCTACCGTAAATTGTTTTGCTTCGGTTTCTATGTTGAGGATTGCTTTTACGGGGTTGGGGTATATTTTTAAACTATTTGTTGCAGCAACAGGTGTAACTCCTATATTTTCCATTACGGTTACTGCGGCTACGCCTGTAACCAAGCCATTAGCACCTACGGTTGCAACGCTATTGTCGCTACTTGTCCAGCTTACATTTTGGTTTGTTGCATTTGTAGGTTGTACGGTTGCTGTAATTTGCTGTGTATTACCTACGTTTACCGTTGCTGTTGTTGGGGTTACAGTTACACCTGTTACGGCTACGGTTGCTGTTTCTACTGTTACAGTGCAATTATCTGTAAAACCTCCGTCGTCAGTAGTTGCAGTAATAGTAGCTGTACCGGCTGAAACACCTGTAACCAAACCATTAGCATCTACGGTTGCAATACTGTTATTACTACTGCTCCAGCTTACATTTTGGTTGGTTGCGTTTGCAGGTTGTACGGTTGCTGTAAGGTATTGTGTACCATTAACTAACATAGTTGTAGTTGGAGGGTTTACAGACACGCCTGTTGCGGCTACAACCGGCTCAATTACTACTTGCTCTTTAACAATTTGTCCGTTGAGAACAACACCGTATGCACTTGCATCAAAAGTAGCACCCTCCGGGGCGGTAATTTCACAGTTATTAAGTATTAGATGGCTAAGATCTGTAATAGAACCTCGTGTTTCACCTGTAGCTTTTACTGTTGCATTGTTTATTGTTAACGCATCATAAGGCATTTTTGAACCATAAAAACCGGCTTTGTTGCCAACAGCTTCTACTGTACAATCTTTTATAGTTATCGAAGAGTTGCTAAAGGATATTGCATATCCTGCACCGCCTTCAGATATAACTTTTAAAGACCCATTACCGTTTATTTCGGTTTCTGCATAAACAATATCCAAAGTATAATCATCTGCTTTTATTTCGTTTTCTCCTATTAGATTGATTTTTAAATCTTCTATTTCTGTGAATATTGCTGTTCTTTTTCCGATTGCATTAATTGTAGCATTATTGAGCGTAAGGGTTTTAGTGGCATTATCATAACTTACCGTACCGCTAACTCCGTCTATTACGCTAAGGTTGTCGGCATTGTTAGCATTTACTTGTACTTCTGCTATTTTGAGGTCGTATTTTTCTATTGTCGATTCTATTACTACTTGTTCAGTTACTAAACTCCCGTTGAGAGCAACACCGTTTAAACTTTCATTAAAAGCAGCACCAGCAGGAGTAGTAATTTCACAGTCGTTTAGGACTAGATTATTAAGGTTTCCAATAGAGAAATCTGTTCCGCCTGTTGCTTTTACAGTAGCATTTTCTATGGTTAATATATTATTATTACCATAGCCAAGATTTGTAAAACCTCGCTCTGAACCGGAAACTTCTATTGAACAATCTTTTATAGTTAAATTACAGCCATTAATTTGGCATCCGGATTTACCATTTGAAGCTTTCAAATAGCCATTACCGCTTATTTCAGTATCGTATTCAAAATATAAGGGTACTTTATCTGCTTTTATCTCATTTGAACCCATTAAATTGACTTTTAAATCTGTTACACTTCCTTTTATTCCACTATGTATTCCGGCAGGAGGCTCAATTGTAGCATTATTAAGAGTAAGTGTTTTGGAGGTCTTGTCGTAAGTAACTGTTCCGTCAACTCCCGGAATTATTGAAAGGTCAGAAGCATTGAACTCACTAACCCAAACACCGGCTATACGTAGAGGGTAAATTTCGCCAGGTTCTATTATAATATGGTCGGTTACTAAATTTCCGTTAATGGCAACACCATTTAAATCATAACTAAAATAGGCATTTGTAGGGGTAGTAATAGCACAACCATAGAGCCAAAGCCCTCTTATTGATTTAATACAACCAACATTTAATGTGGAATTATTTATATGTAAATAATAATCCTCATTAGTACTTTTAATTCCATGTGGAGCGGGGATTGTTATATTACAGTTTTTTATATATAAATCGTACTTGAATACTATATCATTATTGCAAGTTAACGAACCCGGTCCTTCAATCTCTGCATCTTTTAACTCTAAACTATAACCAGTATTTGAGCTTAAGGTATTTGTACCGTAAAGTATTATTTTAAAATCATCCTTTGATGAATTAAAATTTGAAATATTGGGAAAATTATTAGTGGATGTTATGGTAGCATTGTTGAGCGTAAGGGTGTTTGTTTCGTAGTCGTAGGTACCGCCTCCTTCAAAACCGTCTATTTGACTAAGGTCGCTAGCGGTGGCAGAGTTTACATAGTTACTGGCTATAAAAAGCTTGTATTCTTTTGATATTACAACCTCTTCTTTACAAACTTCCCCATATTTTATTACAGCATGATCCGTCGGACTATAATAAGCATCTAAGGGAGCTCTTACTAAACAATCATTAAAAGTAGCATCAACGCCAGTAATAGAGCCAGCTTGTTGTCCGGTTGCTCTTATTGTGGCACTATTTAGTATTAAATTTCCTGTTGTTCCCCCCGCCGAATAAATTCCATATTGTTTTGCATCAATGTTTAAGGTACAGTTGTTTACAGTTAATGTCTCACCAGTATTAATATATATTCCTGAACCATAAAGGGCTTGCATTGTTAGAGTTCCTGAGCCTATTATTTTTGTGTTGTTTTGCGCATAAATACAATGAGCACCACCTATGGTAATACTGTTTTGACCAATGAGTTTAATTTTAAGATTATCTACACTACTATTGAATATTCCTGACGTTCCAAAAGTTATATTTGCATTATCTAATGTGAGTGTTTTTGTGGCGTGGTCGTAGTAGATTGTGCCATCAACATAGTTTAGTACACTGAGGTCGGACGCATTGTCAGATGTAACTCTTTGGTTGGCAATCCTTAATCCGTAATCTGTCTGTGCTATTGCAGCACTGATAGAAAGTACTCCAATCAATAGGAGTAAAACGATTTTTTGTGAAATTATTTTCATGGTATTTAAAATTTATGTCTCGGAGCGCATTGCCCTTTGACGGTTAATAAATTTGTTCAATTGAGAGCGGCGAAGCCCTCACGTAAGTAATTGAGATTTTTTTGTTTTTGTAAATTTTTAAACATTTTTACAAACGGTTTATTATAAAGCTCATTATCTGTACTACAAAAGTCATTGTCAATTAGCAAATTTCAATTACTTACGTGATAAGGGCTTCGCCGTTTTCAGTTCTCATTTTTTATTGTCTATTTTATTATTTTTTTAGTAATAACACCCTTTTCTGTTTTAAATTTTAACATATAAATACCGGCAGGTAAATCAACAACGGATATTTGTTTGGTGTTTACTTTTTTAGTAACTAATTTCCCTAAAACATTGTATATTTCTACCGTAAATTGTTTTGCCTCAGTTTCTATGTTGAGGATTTCTTTTACGGGGTTGGGGTATATTTTTAAACTATTTGTTGCGACAACAGGTGTAACTCCTATATTTTCCGTTACGGTTACTGTACAAGTAGTTGAAACGGCTACGCCTGTAACCAAGCCATTAGCACCTACGGTTGCAACGCTATTGTCGCTACTTGTCCAGCTTACATTTTGGTTTGTTGCATTTGTAGGTTGTATGGTTGCTGTAATTTGCTGTGTATTACCTACGTTTACTGTTGTAGTTGTTGGGTTTATTGATACACCTGTTACGGCTACGTTTTCTGTTTCTACTGTTACAGTACAAGTAGCTGCATGCCCGCCGTCTTCGGTAGTTGCTATTATAGTTGCTGTACCTTTGGATACGCCTGTAACTAAACCGGTAGAGTTTACTGTTGCAATGTTAGTATTGTTACTGACCCAAGTTATCTTTTGGTTTGTTGCATTGTCAGGCTGTACTATTGCTGTAAGTTGTTGTGTTCCATTAACTAACATGGTTGTAGCGGTAGGGGTTACGGATATGTCGGTTACAGATATAATTGGTTCTATTACTATTTTTTCTTTCACTAAAACTCCGTCAATTGCAACACCGTGTAGTTGTACATCAAAAGCAGCACCTTCCGGAGCGGTAATTGCACAGTTGTTAAGGGTAAAGTTTTTAATATATGCGATAGAAGCCAAACCTGAGCCTGTAACTTCAATAGAAGCATTATCAATTGTTAAATTTCTCAGAAAATTTATACTCTGTCCTACAATACCACCATTATATGCATTAATTTTGATTTGACAATTTTTTATGCTTAAAAAGCCGAAGATAAGCATCTGAATTCCATGTTCTTGTGCATTATTTATTGTAATATTGATAGAACCCGGTCCGATAATTTCTGAAGTCATTTGAATCAGCATTCCTGTTTCTGCAATTATGGTATTAGTCCCAATTAATTTGATTTTAAAATTATCAATTTCGTAATTATTAATAGCTACTTCATTAGTATTATATATGTTAGCATTATTAAGGGTGAGGGTTTTGGTTTCATGGTTGTAAGTTACCGTGCCTTCAACTCCTTCTATTATTGAAAGGTCAGAGGCATTGGCGGAATTTACTGTGATGCCGTTTATATATAGCGGGTATTCATCTACCGGTTCTATTGTAACTTGACCTGTTACGAGACTACTGTTTAGAGCAACTCCGTTTAAATCTTCATTAAAAGCAGCACCTTTTGGGGAAGTAATTGCACAGCCCTCAAGGGTAAGGCTTTTTATTTTTCTAATAGCACTATTAGTACCGGTTGCCTTTACTGTGGCGTTATTTATTGTTAAGTCTTCATCCGATTGTCCATCGTAACCGCTAATACCTGAAACTCCGGTAGCTTCTATATAGCAGTCGTTTATAGTTAGTGGTGCTTTGTCCATGTATATGATATTCGCTTGTGAGCTGGCGGTAATAGAGCCTGAGCCTTCAATTTGTGTTTCAGCTTTTAAAAGTAAGCATGGTTTATTAACAGCACTTAAATTATTTGAACCTATAAGTTTTATTTTAAGTCTCGGGATTTCATTTTTTATAACACTAAAGTTGGTAACAGGCATGTCCAAAGTAGCATTATCAAGTGTAAGAGTTTTGTTTTCATTATCATAAGTTACAGTACCATCAACACCACTTATTTCGTTAAGGTAGCCGGCATTGGAGGAGGTTACTTGGAGACCGTTTATCCAAAGGTTGTATTCTTCTACTATTGGGTATATTACAACTAGTTCTTTTACTAAATTACCATTTAAGGCAACACCATTTAAATTTGAATTAAAAGCAGCTCCTGGGGGAGTAGTAATAAGGGCGTTGTTAAGTATTAGGTTGTTGAGATATCCAATAGAACAGTCATTTGGTCCGCCTATGGCTTTTATTGTTGCATTTTCTATGGTTAAATTTTCTTCTTGATATATGTCTCCACTACCGCAAATACCATTATATGTACCTTTAGCTTCTATTGTACAATCTTTTATAGTTAGCGGACATTTATCAAGTACGATTCCTGCATAAGCATTTGAAGTTTTCAAAAGACCGTTACCTTTTATTTCTGTATTTTTAGAAATAATTAATGCAGACCAATCTGATTTTATTTGATTTGTACCTATTAAGTTGATTTTTAAATTTTCTATGTCCGATTTTATTGCATAATATTTTCCGCTCGCATCAATTTCAGCATTATTAAGAGTGAGAGTTTTGGTGGTATTATCATAACTTATTGTGCCGGTAACTCCGTCTATTGTTGAAAGGTCGGAGGCATTGAAGTAGGTTACTAGTTCGCCTGCTATCCAAAGGTCGTAAGTTTTCTGTGCCATTGTAGCACTGATAGAAAGTACTCCAATTAAGAGGAGTAAAACGATTTTTTGTGAAATTATTTTCATGGTATTTAAAATTTATGCCTCGGGGCGCATTGCCCTTTGGCGGTTAATAAATTAATTGAGAGTTGAGTGTTTTGAAATAGATTGACAAAATTATTTTGTTGAGATAAAGCAGACAAAAAATTACTTATGTGAGGGCTTCGCCGTTCTCAATTCTCAATGACTTTGTTGCATGGATAAAAATACGATGTAAGTGTTTTATAATAAGCTATTTATAACTAATAGTTCGTTATTTTTATTATAAATATCTTATAATCATTTCGTTAACTTGGTAGTCATACACGTATTGTAATTCGCTGATTGTCAGTAATTTTATTACTTTCGTGAGGGCTTCGCCGTTCGTAATTTGTAATTGAAGATTTGCAATTGATAATCTAACTAACTTACAACCAGTATTTTAGATGCTAATTAATCCATACAACAACGTCATTCTCAATTCTAAATTCTCATTTTTTAAGAAATAGAAAAAGTTTAAATGAGTTCATTGTCTATTTAATTATTTTTTTAGTAATAACACCCTTGTTTGTTTTAAATTTTAACATATAAATACCGGCAGGTAAATCAACAACGGATATTTGTTTGGTGTTTACTTTTTTAGTAACTAATTTCCCTATGATATTGTATATCTCTACGGTAAATTGTTTTGCTTCGGTTTCTATGTTGAGGATTTCTTTTACAGGGTTGGGGTATATTTTTAAATCTGCATTTGCAATATTTTGAACACCACTTGTGGGCTCTATTATTACTTGCTCGGTTACTAAATCTCCGTTGATGGCAACTCCATGTAAATCTTCGTTAAAGGCAGCACCCTCGGGGGTGGTAATTTTACAATTATTGAGTATTAAGTCGGTAAGTCTACTAATAGAACCTTCTACAGCTCCGGTAGCCTTTATAGTGGCATTTTCTATTGTCAATTTATCGTTAGGATAACTATAACCCGCAATGCCATATTTTACCCCAAGTGCTTTTATTGTACATTCTTTTATGGTTAAAGGACAATTGTTTAGTAATATCCCAAAGGTACCACTTGAAATAGATGCAGAACCATTACCGTTTATTTCTGCACTTTTATAAATATCTAAACCATACAAACCGGCAGTTAAATTATTTGTACCTATAAATGTACATTTAAAGCCTTCTATATTAGAAGATATTGCATGGTCGTATTGAGTATTTATTTCTGCATTTTCAAGCGTAAGAGTTTTTGTAGTATGGTTGTATGTAACATTACCTGTAACACCTTCTATTACGCTGAGGTCGCCTGCATTGGAAGAAGTTACTTGTTCGCCGGCAATGTAAAGGTCGTATTCTTCTATGGGCTCTATTACAACTTGTTCTTTAACAGTTTGTCCGTTGAGAGCAATACTGTGTGAATTTTCATCAAAGGCAGCTCCTTCGGGGGCAGTAATTGCACATTTGTCGAGCGTAAGGTAATCAATATCAGCAATAGCCCCCCAAGTTGGACCGTTTGCTTTTACTGTTGAATTTATTATTATTAAATGTTCTTCTTCCTCATCTTCGCCGAAAATACTAGAAGGTCCATCAACTTCCATAACACAGTTTTTTATAGTTAATGAAGTACCAAAAAGCAATATTGCTCCATGATATTGAGCATTGCAATCGACAAAAAGAGAGCCATTGGTAGAGCTTTCAATTTGCATTGCTTTTTCAATATTTATACAATGATTATCATTTGTTGTTATGTTATTTTCACCAATAAGAACAATTTTAAGGTCTTCAATGGCTGCATTATAAATTCCAAGTTCTGTGTCTGAATTTATAGTAGCATTTTCAAGCGTAAGAGTTTTTGTATTATGGTTATATGTAACATCTCCTGTAACACCATTTATCAAGCTAAGGTCTCCTGCATTATTTGTAGTTACTTGTTCGCCGGCAATGTAAAGGTCGTATTTACCTTCAATTACTATTTGTTCTTTAACTATACCACCTCCTTGAGTTACTATCGCATTTTGAGTATCATCGAAATAAGCATTTTCCGGATAAATAATTCTACATCCCGAAAAAGTAACAAATCCAATATCTGCAATAGAGCCGAAAGTTGTACCTGTTACTTTTGCTGTAGAGTTGACTATTACTAATGCGTCTTCAGTTGTTCCATTAAAACCATTGATACCATAATTTTTTCCTTCAATTTCTACAATACAGGAGCTTATAAGTAAATAGCTACTATTGAAATATATGCCTGAGGCATTATTGGATTTGGCAATAAGAGAACCATTGGTATAACTTCTAATTATCCCTTTTTTAGAAAGTCGTATACAATGCATATCTGTTGTTATGTTATTTTCACCAACAAGAACAATTTTAAGATCTTGAATGTCTGTATTATAAATTCCTAATTCTGTATCTGAATTTATAGTAGCATTTTCAAGTGTAAGGGTTTTGGTGTCATTATCATAAGTTACCGTACCTGTAACTCCGTTTATTACGCTGAGGTCGCCTGCATTGTCGGCTGTTACTTGTTCGCCGGCAATGTAAAGTCCATAGTTTTGTGCCATTGTAGCACTGATAGAAAGTACTCCAATCAATAGGAGTAAAACGATTTTTTGTGAAATTATTTTCATAATATTTAAAATTTATGTCTCGGGGCGCATTGCCCTTTGGCGGTTAATAAATTTGTTCAATTGAGAGCGGCGAAGCCCTCACATAAGTAATTGAGATTTTTTTGTTTTTGTAAATTTATAAACAGTTTATTATAAAACACTTTTTAGGTATTATACCTATACAACAAAAGTTATTATTAATTTTCTACAAAGATAATGAAGTTAATTTTACCAAACAATAGGGGATATCCCGTATTTTATATCAGGGATGTCCCCTATATTGGTATTAGGGGTATCCCGTATATTGGTATTAGGGGTGTCCCGTAGTCCTTTATTAGTAAGGGTTTCAGAGAGAGGTGTGTGGAGGTGTTGCGCTCAAGCCGAAGCATGGTTGCTGAGCGAAGTTGAAGCATGGTTTAGACAAGGGAGCATGCTCCCTTGTTATGAGTCTCTATAACTTTCGTATTAAAGACAAGCCGTCGCGTAGGGGAAGTATGAGGTTTTCGGTACGGGTGTCTTTTTGTACGTGGGTGTTGAAGTTTTTTATTGCGGAGGTTGTTTCGTCTGTTTCATTTTCGGGTAGTAGCACTTTTTCGTACCATAAAACATTGTCTACCAAAATAAATCCGCCTTTGTTCAGTCTGGGTAATATTAGTTCATAATACCTTATATAGTTTTTCTTATCGGCATCAATAAATACTAAATCAAAACAATCTGTCAAAGAGTTTATAATGTCTACTGCTTTGCCTATGTGTAATTTTAATTGATTATACTTAGGCGATTGGTCGAAATATTTTTTTATTATGCTTTTATGTTCATCGTTTACTTCTATTGTGTGTAAAATACCATTTTCAGGTAAGCCCTCTGCTAAACAGAGGGCAGAGTAGCCCGTGAAAGTGCCTATCTCCAATATTTTTTGCGGTTTTAACATCAGGCTTATGAGTTTTAAAAACTGCCCTTGCAACGAACCTGAAATCATTTGAGGGTACAGTTTTTTCAGATAGGTTTCGCGTTCTAATTCATTTAGCAAATCCGATGCTTGGCTGCTGTTATTTTCAATATATTCGTATAGTTTTTGCATTTTTTATTAATTATTAATTATCAATTACGAATGACGTTGTTGTATGGATTAGTTAGTGTTTAAAATACTGATTATAAGTTAGTTATATTGTTGATTGCAAATCTTCAATTACGAATTACGAATTACGAACGGTGAAGCCCTCACGATAGTAATAAAATTGCTGACAATCAACGAATTACAATATGTGTGTAACTACCAAGTTAACGAAATAATTATAAGATATTTATAATAAAAAATAACGAACTATTAGTTATAAATAACTTATTATAAAACACTTACATCGTATTTTTATCCATGCAACAAAGTCATTACGAATTATCAATTACGAATGACTTTGTTGTATAGGTAATGTGACGTAAGTGTTTTGTAGAGTGTTGTTTATGGGGGTAAGTGAATTTGTAAAATCTTATAAAAATTGACATTTAAACTATATGTTTTTAACAAAAAACTTAAATATTTTAAATCAATAGTGTATTGTTTTTTGTCATAAATAACTTATAATCAATTTGTTAACTTGATATTTATACATGTGTTGTAATTCGCTGATTGTTAGTAGTTTTATTACTATCGTGAGGGCTTCGCTGTTCGTAATTCGTAATTGAAAATTCGTAATTTAGACGCTAATTGAACCATTCAACAAAGTTACTCAATTCTCAATTTTTAATTTTCAATTCAAAAGCATCCATTTCATTGAGGCAAGCCGCTATGAGGTCTATTGCGGCACATACGTCCTGTTTATGTACCGATTCAATGGTTTGATGCAGATGACGAGTGGGAATTGAAAATGCTCCTGCTATTGAGCCATTTTTAACGAACTGCTGCATTCGTGCCGTATCTGTTCCGCCTGCCGGCAAGGCTTCTGTTTGGTAAGTTATTTTGTGTTTTTGTGCTGTTTTTTTCATGAAATCTACCAAACGGTAGTCTGCGATTACTCCTCCGTCCATTAGTTTTATTGCAACTCCTTCGCCTAAGCCGGTTACGGTATCTTGTGGGGCAGCACCGGGCAAATCGAAAGCTATGGTGGTATCTATTGCAAAAGCATAGTCGGGTTGAATAGCCAGAGTAGCCGTTTGCACACCTCGCAGCCCCACTTCTTCTTGTACTGAAAAAACAGCATAAACATCAAAAGGTAAGGTTTGGTCTTTTAGTTTTTTTAATACCTCAAGCAGTATGAATACCGAAATGCGATTGTCAAGAGATTTACCATTTATACAATTTCCCATTTCAATACATTCAGCATCGCGAGTTATTGGGTTTCCGGGTTCTATTAGCGTTTCTAACTCTTCTTTTGTTCTGCCCGTATCTATAAAGAAATCTTTTAGTTGGGGCATTTTGTTGCGTTCGTCGGGTGTCATTATATGAATGGGTTTAGTGCTTATAACACCGTAAATATCTTCTTTGCCGTGTATTTTCACTCTATGCGAAACAACTGTTTTGGGGTCGAAACCGCCTAATGGTTGAAACCTTACGAAACCTTTGTTGTCTATATAAGTTACCATAAAACCTATTTCGTCCATGTGTGCGGCAAGCATAACTTTTTGGTTGGAACGTCCCTTTTTGAAAAGTGTAAGGTTGCCCATATTGTCTGTATGTACTTCGTCAACATAGTTTTTTCCGGTTTCTTTAATCAGGTTTCGTACTCTGTATTCAAATCCGGGTGCTCCGGCAATTTCACTTAATTGTTTTAAAAGTTTAAAATTTTTTATTTGCATTGTATGAAGTTTTAAAAAATATTGTAAAAGTTATATTTTTTTAGTAGAGTTGTTGTATGAATTAATCTTGTTTAAAAAAAAATAATTTATTTGAAGTCGCAAGATAAAAAAAAATAAAGATTAGCCCGAATTTTGCATTGTAAAATTATTACGAATAATCGGTACACAGAAAAATTTAGTTTATTTTTTTTGTGTAATTTTGCTTTAAGTATTCGTTGGTAATTAGTTTATATTATTTTGTATGTGTATTAATCCAATACTTCGTTAAATTGAGAATGGCGAAGCCCTCACGTAAGTAATTGAAATTACTAATTATGAGTTTAATATGTTGATATTTAGGTAGTTGTAAAACGTGTAGAGTTGTGGTGTAATTTGCTGATTATCAATTGTTTATGTAAAAAATAACGAACTATTAAATAATAATTGTGTATTATGAAAACATTTGAGTTACTATTATTTTTATTGTTAATTTTTCATATATCTGCGGCACAAAATGATTCTCTTAATATTTATAAAGTTGAAGCAGCAAAGGCTTTTGACGAGGAGAGGTATAGTGAAGCGATTGAGTGGTATAAGAAAATTTCGGAAATAAACCCTGAGGATGCAGAAGCATTTTTCAGGATAGGATTTAGTTATTGGCAATCAGTGGAAACGGTTGCACGCTCAATTCGTTTTTTTGACCAAGCTTATGTGTTGTACAATAAATTAGGCAAAATTGATGACGTTCATACTGCCTTGTTTTATAAAGCTAATGCTTATCACAGAAGCTACCAATTTGATGAAGCAATTATACTTTATAACAAACTTTTGAATTTATCTAAAAACAATGAACTTTTAAGTCGTGTAAGAAAAGAACTTAGAGCAGTTACGGTTGCAAATGAGTTTTTGCATAACCCCCAACACTTGTTGGTAACCAGATATGGTATATTAAATTCTTCATTCGACGACCATAGCCCTGTTATTTCTGCCGATGAGGAGGTACTTATGTTTACTTCCAAAAGACCTACCAATGTAGGAGGTTTAAAAACCGAATCGGGTACTCCGTACGAAGATATTTATGTTTTCAGGAAAGGCGAAAATGTACGTCCTGAAAATATAGGAAGTCCTATAAATACTAATTATCACGATGCAACATGCGGATTGTCAGTAGACGGTAATTCATTGTTTATATATAGAGCAACGAAACGAGACGGCGGCGATATATTTCAAAGTAAATTTAACGGAATGGAATGGTCTAAACCTGTGAGGTTAGGACCAAATATTAATACCAAATATAGGGAAACACACGCATCACTCTCGGCAGATGGACGTTTCCTTTATATAACAAGTAACAGAAAAGGCGGATATGGCGGTTTTGATATATATGTGTCTGAACTACAAGCCGACCAAACATGGGGCCCGGCTAAAAACTTAGGAGCTGAAATTAATACTGTTAAAAATGAAATAGGACCATACATTCATCCGGACGGACGTACCTTATATTTTAGCTCCGACGGGCATCCGGGCATGGGCGGATATGATGTTTTTATATCGGAACAAAAACCTGATGGCAGTTGGAGTGACCCCGAAAATATAGGTTTCCCTTTAAATACTTTGGAACACGATGTGTTTTTTGTCCCTACCATTGATGGCAAGGGAGGATATTATTCTTCACAAAAAGAGGGTAGTACAAACATATACAAAGCAACCTTTATAGATAAGCCCGAAACAAGAATTACTTTAATACGCGGTTATGTTCACGATATGCAAGTACGCAGAGAAAGAGTAGAAGTGAGTGAAGTAAAAGAGCTTAATGGGGTTTATCATAAATACGACGGGACTGAATACATAAAAAGATATAGATATGATAAAGCTGACGGGAAATTTAAAAAAGCATACAAAGACGGAAATGAAATAGTATTTGTAGACAGTAGTTTAACTATTCCGCAAAATGTACGCATTAGCCTTATTGATGTTGAAACAGGTAGTTTGGTGAAAGAGTTTGCGGCGGCAAACCACGATGGCAAATTTCTTATTATAGAGCAATCCCCAAAAGACTATAAACTTGTTTTTGAGGCAGAAGGGCATGTTTTTGATGCTTTCGATATAAAGAAAGAACAACAAAAAGGCTTTTTTAAATTAGATAGGAATGCTCAATTAGACGATGTTTCGCAAGAATATCTAAGGGCTACACATGAAATAGGTTTTGAAGTGGGACTTACTACTCTTAATAAATTTGCAAAAATTGAATTAGATTACCTTGCAGAATTTATGAAGAAATATCCTAAATTACAGGTAGATATAACAGGTTGTCATTATCTTGTTTATGAATCTGACCCTGATTACAGACGCTTGGAATGTGAGTATGCAAATGCACGGAAAAATAAAATAACAGAGTATCTTGTGAATAAAGGAATTTCCGAAAATAGGATAAAGAGTAATCTCTTTCCTACTTTTCACGACGGAGACACATTGAGCTACACTATTTTTAATGCAAAACAGGGTAGTTTGGAAAAAAAAATAAAAGAACAACAAATTATTAATTATATCAAGGTGCAGGAACTTGCAAATATTACGGAGGAAGAAATAAGAGAAAGGTATGGTAGTAATGAAGTTTTAAAAAGGTCGTATGTTACGGAGAATATTAAATTTGGTTTGAATAAACATGTTACTTCAAAGTACACTAAGAGTTTGAGCGAACTTGCAAAATATCTTAAAACAGATGAAAAAGCACAAATTGTTATTGCAGGTTATACCGATTCGCAGGGGAATAAGGCTTACAACTATGAACTTTCGAGAAAACGTGCTTTATTTGTGAAAAATGAACTTGTAAAATTGGGTGCAAAGCCTGAACAAATAGAAATAAAAAGCAGCGGAATTGAAAACCCCATAGCTAAAAATAAAACTAAAACTAATAATTTCTATACCGAAGCATTACAGTATAACCGCAGAGTAGAAATTTCAGTAAAAAAGAAAAGTCGATATGCAGAGTTGTATATAAAACAAATTGAAATGCCCGAAAAATATTTGTGTAGCACAAAAGAAAGTACATCAAAAAACACAACATATTCAATAGGGCTAATGATAACTAAAGAAAAAAGAAATCTAAGGGATTTTAAAGTTTCAAAAGTTTCTGAAAGATGTTATTCTGACGGAAAATATTTATACTTTTTTGGAAAATACTTAATACTTAAAGAAGCCGTAGAGAAATTGAATGTCATAAAAAAAGAATATCCCGAAGCGTTTATTTTTTCTTTATAGCTTACTTTTTTTAAAACAACAGCTTGTTGAGTCTTTGTGTAAGTGTTTGATAGTTAGGAGGTTATGGTAGTGTTGGCGTTTTGTAACAGCTTGATTTCCAATGTGTTAAATTCTTAAATTTAAATTATTTACGTGAGGGCTTCGACGTTTTAAATTTAACAATTTGTTGAAAAAGAATATCATTGTGAAAATGAAATGGCTACCCGAAATAAAATACATAAACTTGTTACAATATGTCTATTTGTGTTTGTAAAGAGTTGATTAATAGTTTGTTACGAGGAGTCTGGTTTTGGTATAGGTATTAATTAAAGTTAAAAAGCTAAAAAAAAAGATGCAACCCACATACTTTTTTTTACCTTTGACACCCATTTTATTCTTAATTTCAAAAAACAGCGGTATGAGTTTTCAAGCAAAAAAAATTGTTTCAGATGGTTTAACTTTCGACGATGTGTTATTACTACCTGCCTACTCCGAAGTTTTACCAAGAGAGGTATCACTTACAGGACTTTTTAGTAGAAATATTCCGGTTAATACCCCGATTATTTCAGCTGCTATGGATACAGTAACAGAAGCAGACTTAGCTATTGCAATGGCAGTAGAGGGCGGAATAGGCGTTATACATAAAAACCTCAACATTTTCCAACAAGCACAGCAAGTGCGTCGGGTGAAACGAGCCGAAAATGGTATGATAATAGACCCGATAACAATATCAAAAGATAATACTGTTAAAGATGCTCTTGATATAATGAGTAAATATAAAATAGGCGGTATACCGGTAGTTGATAAAACACAAAAATTAATTGGAATTGTAACAAATCGTGATTTAAGGTTTGAAAGAAATCACAGTGAAAGAATTGAAAATGTAATGACAAAAGAGAAACTCATTACAACCAATCAATCCATAGACCTTGACCAAGCTGCCGATATTTTACAAAAATATAAAATAGAAAAGTTACCCGTAGTAGATGAAAATAATAAGCTCGTAGGGCTCATTACCTATAAAGATATAACTAAAGCCAAAGACCGACCTTTGGCATGTAAAGACACAAATGGTCGTCTGCGTGTGGCTGCCGCTGCCGGTACTTCCGAGAATACGTTTGAGCGTATGGATGCTTTACATGATGCAGGGGTTGATGCCATAGTTATAGATACAGCACACGGACATTCAGCAGGCGTTTTGAAAACAGTAAAAGAAGCAAAAAAACGATACAAAGACATTGACATAGTTGCAGGCAACATAGCAACCAAACACGCCGCCGAAGCATTGATTGAAGCCGGAGTTGATTCTTTGAAAGTAGGTATAGGTCCCGGTTCTATATGCACTACACGAGTAATTGCCGGTGTAGGAGTACCCCAACTTTCGGCAATATTTGATGTTTGTGAAGTTGCTGTTCCTAAAGGCGTACCGGTAATAGCAGACGGAGGCATACGCTACTCCGGTGATATTGTAAAAGCATTGGCAGCAGGAGCATCATCGGTAATGTTAGGCTCTCTTTTTGCAGGAGTAGACGAGTCGCCCGGAGAAACCATAATTTATCAAGGACGAAAATTCAAATCGTATCGAGGTATGGGCTCAGTGGAAGCAATGCAAGCAGGTTCAAAAGACAGATACTTTCAAGATACAGAAAATGACATTGCAAAGCTCGTACCGGAAGGTATAGCCTCAAGAGTACCGTACAAAGGTAATTTGCACGAAGTAATTTATCAGCTAATGGGCGGATTACGAGCCGGAATGGGATATTGCGGAGCTAAAACAATTAAAGATTTACATGATGCAAAATTTGTAAGAATTTCAAACGCCGGAATTATTGAAAGCCACCCGCACGATGTAACCATAACACGAGAAGCACCCAATTACAGCAGATAAAAAACTGTATTTCTGTTAATAATAATAGTTCGTTATCTTTTGTAAATGCTTTACAATCAGCTATTTATGGTAGTTTTCAAGATGGCGTAATTGTTTGGTTATCAAAGAGTTATCGCCTAGTTGTTAACTCTTAATTTAACGAGCTATTGTAATAAATATTTTAGGTATTATACAAATAGGTTAAAATATAAACTCAAATAGTGTCGTTTTGGATAATAAGCGGGAGAATTGAAAAAAATATTATATTTGCCAACGTTTAATTTAAAATTGTAAACTTATTTTCTATTAATTAACTTAGATAAAAATAATAAACACATAAAATTTATATAGATCATGAAAAAAACAGTATTGCTGTCGGTATTAATTATTGCTTTTGCAAGTGTTTTTGCTCAACGCAATAATACCTTATTGACAATAGGGGATAAAAAAATTTCAGACGACGAATTTAAATACATATACTTAAAAAATAATACCAAAGAATTAGGTAAAAAAACGCCTGAAGAATATTTAGATTTATTCGTTAATTTTAAACTGTTTGTTACTGAAGCAGAACACCTTAAAATGGATACTGCAAAACAATTCATAAATGAATTGCAAGGGTACAAAGACCAACTTGCCGACCCTTTTTTAACTCAAGCAGTTACCTATGAAAAACTTTTGAATGAAGCATACTTAAATTCTAAAACTGATGTAAAATTTAACCTCATATTTATAAAAGTAGACAATAGGGCTGATGAAAAACAAAAAGCAGTAGCAAGAGCCAAAGTAGAAAAAATACGCTCACGAATTATTGCAGGCGAAGACTTTAAAAAAGTGGCACGCGAAACTTCAGACCAAAGAGGTGCTGCACAAAATGGCGGCGAATATCCTTTCGTTCAACTTTCTATTTTGCCATACAGCTTACAAAAGTTTTTCAAAAAATCCGGTACCGGAACACTGTCATCAGCCATGGAAACACAGCAAGGATATTATATTGCAGAACTTGTAGGCAAACGTCCCAATCCGGGAAATATAACAGCTGCACATATAATGGTTGGACTTCCGCCCAATGCCAATGAAGAAGTTACAAAACAGAAAAAACAAAAAGCCGATAGTATTTGGAAACGCTTAGAAGCAGGCGACAACTACGAAGAATTGGCAAAAAAACATTCCGACGACAAAAACTCCGGACGCACAGGCGGACAATTAGCCCCCTTTACTTCGGGTAAAATGGTTACCCCGTTCGAGGATGCAGTACTTAAGTTGAATACTCCCGGAGAGTATAGCAAACCTGTGAAAACACGTTTTGGATTTCATATTATAAAACTTATAAAAAAAGAACCCATAGGAAGTTTTGAAGATGAAAAAATTAACTTGAAACGTAATATTACCCGCGACCCCGAACGAAACAAAATACTGCGAGAAGAAACTGTGAGGAAGTTAAAAAATAAATACAATTTAGTATCATATAAGAATAAATCAAATGTATTGTTGAAAATGCTGGATAGCAGTATATACAAAGCTAAATGGGATTATACACCAACTTCAGAGCTTTCAAAAACAATAATCAAGTATAAAGACAGGAAAGCAAGTTTTAAAGATTTTGCAGATTTTCTTAAAACAAATCAAAGAAGACAACAGCCCGTTAATTTGTCGAAATATTATGACGAGCAATTTGAAAAATTTATTTATCAAAACCTTACCGAATACGAAAAAGAAAGGTTAGAAGAGGATAATGAAACATACTCAAATATAATAAGAGAATATAAAGACGGAATGCTGTTGTTTGAATATAAGAAAAAATATATTTGGAACAAAGCTATGGAAGATAGTGTAGCACTCGAAGAATTTTTCAATAAAAATAAAAAATTATTTGGCAGCAAAGAAATCGTAGAAATGAAAATTTATAAATATCAAAAAGACAAAACAGCGCGAAAAATTGACAGGTACAGCGAAAAAGAATTGGCAAATATGTCAGCTAATAAAATAAAAAGAAAATTAGTGAAAAAGACAGACCTTACATTATCAGAAACAGGAGTTTTTAGTAGGGGAGACAACGCAACCGTAGATAAAATATTGGAAATGAAAAAGCAAAATAAACTAATGGGAGATGTAGTACATTTGAAAAACGCTAAAGAATTAGTAGTGATTAATAAAATTAAGAGTGTAGCACCCAAAAGTTTTAAAGAAATAAAAGGACTTGTTATATCTGAATATCAAAACGAATTAGAGAAAAAACAACTTGAAATTCTTAGAAAAAAATACCCTGTAAAAGTAAATGAGGGAATTTTGAAAAGATTAAAATTTGAATTGTAAATCTAATTACAATATTACATAATTTTTTAACTTATTATTATGATAAATAATAAAATTTTAACATACACTAAAGTATTATTTATAAGTTTGTTTGTTATAATGCTCTTCTCATATTGTAGTTCGGAAAGCAAAAAAGAAGGCATTGTTTTGGCAAAAGTATATGATAATTATTTATACCTTGAAGATATTTCCGACATGCTGCCGCCGGATTTAAACCCTGAGGACAGCGTAGAAATATTACGCAACAAAACAGACCTGTGGGTGCGTAAGCAACTGCTTCTAAATCAAGCGAATGCAGGTTTAACAGCCGAGCAAAAAGACGTAGAACAAATTGTAAGCGATTACAGAGCATCTTTGTTGATAGATAAATACAAACAAGAATTTCTTAAAGAAAAACTTGATACTGTTGTAGAAACAAGTGAAATACGGAAATATTATAAAGAAAACAGTGAAAGTTTTTTGTTGAGCCGAGAAATATTGAAAGGATATTTTATCAAAATACCTATTGACAACAAAAACTTTTCTAAAGTAAAAGGGATAGTATTTTCAAACAATCTTGAAAGCATAGAAGAGCTAAAACAAATAGCCGGAAGTTCTGATTTTCAATTTTTTGATTTCAGAAAAAATTGGTCACGACTTTCCGAATACGTTGATAGAATGCCACAAACAAACGTATATTCAGGTTTGCAGTTAAAAAATAAGAAATATTTGACTGCGCAAGATGAAAAATTTTTCTATTTCATAAAAATAGACGAAATAAAACTTGCCGGTGAAATAATGCCTTTTGAACAAGCCAAAGAAAATATCAAAATATTACTTATAAATAAACAAAAAACAGAAATGCTGGAAACCCTTGAAAGATCTGCATATCAGAACGCTTTGCAACAAGGGAATTTAGAAATTTTTACAGAATAAAATGAATTTATTTTGGAATGAAATTTCTAATTACAGAATAAAAACTTTTCCATAAAAACAAGCGTATGAAATTTAAACTATTGTTCGCAGGAATACTAATTTCCATATCATCATTTTCGCAACCCTCAATAGATGGAGTGGCAGGTATTGTTGGGAAAAAAATGATACTAAAATCAGACATAGAGGCAGAGTTAATTCAGATGAAAGCCCGAAATGAAAATATCACCGACGATGCAAAATGTTATATCTATGAAAAACTGCTGCTTAACAATCTTTTGGTAAATCAAACCTATATTGACAGTATTGAAGTAACAGACGCACAGGTTGATGGAGAATTAAACCGACGATTGGCAATGTTTGAACGTCAAATTGGAAGTAGAGAAGCTATGGAAAAATATTTTCGTAAAACTTATGACGATATAAAAAAAAGCATGCGACATGTGGTTAAAGACCAATTGCTTGTTGAAAATATGCGTGCAAATATTACTCAAGATGTATTTGTAACTCCGGCAGAAGTTAGACAGTTTTACAGAAAACTTCCCAAAGACAGTCTGCCACTCGTTGAAAGCGAAACAGAAATCGAACAAATAGTAAAAATACCTAAACCATCGAAAGAAAAGGAACAAAAAGTAATAAAACGTTTAAACGAATTTAGAGCACAAGTGCTTGCCGGAAAAAAAGATTTTGAAACACTGGCCATATTATATTCAGACGACCCAGGCTCAGCTGAAAAAGGTGGAAATCTTGGTTGGATAAGGCGTTCTGACTTAGTGCCTGAGTTTGCGGGGGCAGCTTTTAAACTGAAAAAAGAAGGTGATATTTCCGAAGTTGTAAAAACTGATTTCGGATACCATATAATAAGATTTCTCGGACGAAAAGGAGAAGCCATAGAAGTACAACACATACTTATGAAACCACAAGTTTCAATACTGAAAATGAATAAGTTAAAACAAGAACTCGATTCGGTAGCGGAACTTATACGAACAAAAAAAATTACCTTTCAAGAAGCTGTTGAAAAATATTCTGATGACGAAAATTCAAAAAACAATAACGGACTTTTGCTTAATCCATACACGGGAGATGCAAAATTTGAAAGTAAACACCTTGACCCTTCCACAAGTTATATATTAAAGCAAATGGAAATAGGCGAAATTTCAAAACCATTTTTAACTCAAAATATGAAAGGAAGTTCGGAGGTTAAAATCATACGCTTGAAATCACGTACAGAAGCTCATATTGCCGATATAAAGACTGATTATCAGCGAATTAAAAATATGGCTTTAGAAACTAAAAAAACAAAAGCTATTTCGGATTGGATTAAAGAAAAACAAAAAAATACTTACGTGAAAATTTATCCCGAATATATGAAATGTAATTTTAAATATTCCGGCTGGACACAATAATAGGGTGGGTAAGTTGTTGATAATTAGAGTTTTATAGATAATTGTGAGGGATAATTAGTTGTAGGTAACTGTTTGATTATCAATGTATTAGTCTTTTGTTTTTGACTTGAAAAAAACTAAAATAAGTTATTACTATTATGACAAAATTGAATTTTAAAAACGATACTGAGGCTGTAGACAAGCTACATCAACTATATAAAAACTTTTTTGACGAAGTAAATAAAGCCGTTTACGGTCAGGATGAAATTATAAAAGAAGTCCTAATTTCAATATTCAGCAACGGACATGCTCTCTTGGTAGGTGTCCCCGGTTTGGCTAAAACTTTGTTGGTAAACACAATAGCCGAAGTGCTTAATCTAAAGTACAGAAGGATACAATTTACTCCCGACCTTATGCCATCTGATATTACCGGTGCCGAAATTTTAGACGAAAATCGTCAATTCAAATTTGTAAAAGGTCCTTTATTTGCTAATATTATTTTGGCAGACGAAATAAACCGTACACCTCCTAAAACACAAGCAGCTCTGCTCGAAGCAATGCAAGAAAGAACAATTACGGCAGCAGGTATTAATTATAAATTACAAGCACCATTTTTTGTATTGGCAACACAAAACCCCATAGAGCAAGAGGGAACATATCCTTTGCCCGAAGCGCAACTCGACAGATTTATGATGAACATAGTGTTGGACTATCCTAAGTTTGAAGACGAGCTGATAATAGTAGAAAAAACTACACGCAAATTGGACTATGAACTAAATAAAATTATAAGTGGCGAAGAAATTATTTTCTTTCAAGAACTTATAAGAAGACTGCCCGTGAGCGATACTGTTTTGAAATACGCTGTTAATTTATCGGTGCAAACTCGTCCTAACACTCCGAAAGCACACAGTTTAACCAATGAGTATTTAGAATGGGGAGCAGGCCCCAGAGCATCACAATATCTTATAACCGGAGCTAAAACTCATGCCGCACTACGCGGAAAATATTCCCCCGATATAGAAGACATCCAAGCTATAGCCAAACCTGTATTGCGCCACCGTATTGTAAGAAATTACAAAGCTGAGGCTGAAGGAATTACCTCAGATACTCTGATTGATGAATTTATGAAATTATAAAGTAGTTAATCAGCTAATTAGTTAATTTCTAATTGTTTGAAATGGAAATTAAAGAAAAAAAACAAAGACCTTTTGTAAAACACATGAAGTTATGTTATCATAAGCATAAACGGAGTGGTTTGTTAAAGTTTATTTTGATAAATTTTCTTAAACTGCTTGCAATCCTGTTGCTGATTGTAGGATTGATAGTTGCGTTGAATCATTTGTTGGTTTATTGGGGAATTAATGTAGGCGAACGTTTTACTAAATATGTAGACTACATAGACTACAAGTATGTATTAGCAATATTTTTCGCAAGTGAATCTATTTTAGGGTGGTTGCCGCCCGATTTTTTCATTATATGGAGCAAATCAACCCTTACCGACTTTCCCTATTTAAACGTTGGAATATTAGCCTGTATATCCTACATAGGTGGTATGGTAGCATATTATCTTGGTACTTTAATTCGCAAATTTCCGCGTGTAAATGCTTATGTAAAACGCCGATTTGAAAATAATTTTCAACTCATAGACCGTTGGGGTGGAGTAGTAGTTTTTCTTGCTGCTATGTTTCCCTTACCTTATGCCACAATAAGTACCGTAGCCGGAGTTGTACGCTATCCTTTCAAAAAATATTTATTGTACGGAAGTACACGTTTCATAAGATTTTATTTGTATGCCGCTTGGATTTTTTGGGGCTTGGAACAAATTTCTTGATATATTTGTTGTGCTTAAAAAATAAAACCTACCGCAAAATTTCTACGATTAACAAAAAAATCATATCTTTGTGTAGGAATAAATTAAACCACAGAGTGCCATGTACCTTGCCCCTTTAAACTATGATAGATTTTTCAAGAAA
>PDWI01003496.1_pt1 | contig 23603 bp, 31 predicted proteins | sample 1430891 | NCBI WGS metagenome assembly PDWI01 (sample SAMN01162508, study PRJNA174530) | Oral metagenome, whole genome shotgun sequencing project. | biome: Marine environment; feature: Marine mammal; material: Swab sample of the gingival sulcus; isolation source: swab sample of gingival sulcus... | reverse complement strand
TTTGTTTGCCATAATTACTTGGTTGAAAATACTTAGAAAAGTTTTTGCTGGAAATACTTACAAATTAAAATCGCTACCCCCTTTTGATATTAAAAATCATAGCCCCTTAAAAGAGGAACTCCGACAGAACTTAATCCGTCGGAGTTCTTTGATTTATACTAAACTCGTACTACTCTTTATCTTTATCAGACTTAAACAATCCTTTAAGAATAATATAGGGCAGTCCTAATATATTTACAGTCGTTGTCCCCAAAAGGGTCATTATAACCTTATCTGAAAGATTGAAACTTTCTGATAAAGTCAGACTAAAAGAGCCTTGCTTAAAAAGGATAATTAGAACGATGATTAACCAAATAGACACTACGCCAATAACCCAATAAACAAGGATATTTCTATGCTTTATCTCTTGTTCAAAGTTTCTCCTTTTCAGTTCGTCATCAAGGGCATCAGATCCAATACTTCGTTCCAAAGAACCTATCTTAGTAGCCATTAGCTTTTAACAGTAGTTCGTAATAAGTCTTCGTAACGTAGTCAGGGATTACAGCATTCTGCCCCCTCTTATAGCAATAATGCCACGGAGTTCCTTTCTTGTGAAGCAGGGTTACAAGCTCGCTATCCGTCTTATCCTCATACAGCTCCCAAACGTTACGAACAATATCCATTGCCTCCTTATCTTTTAGCTCAGGGGTCTCAAATATCAAATCATCACTATCTTCTGACTGCCTGACAAAGAACGATTTTTCTGTAATAGGGGTATCTCTATTATACTTAAACGAGTGGTAAACAGAAGGAATTACAGGACCATATTTCCACGCTTCAACCTCATCAAAGCGTTTGTCCAACAAACCCTTATTACGGAGTGCAAGAGACAAGCCGTGAGCAATGTACACACGCTTAATTAGTCCTAACAGTCTAATATCCTTTCCTGCATCTTTCGCAATATCTATAAAAGCATTAGCAACTGACAAAGCATTGACTTCCATAAACTTTATTCATTATAGCATATATCTAACTGACAACAAAATTATAACAATTGCAGGATATAAACAAACATAACGAAAAATAATGCTTATTTCTATTCCTTGAATTTTCCAAGTGCATAAGCTTCAAATTCTTCATAATCTTCAAATACTTTGTCTGTCTCATAGAGCCTTGCTATTGTATCTTCAAAGATGTCAAGTGGAGTATAGCCATTTGATTTCAGAGGTTTCTGCTTACGCTTAGCGAACTGCCTAAATAAGCGTTCGTAATGCTGACGAACAAACTTATCTACATAAGTCTTATTTAGGGCTTTATTCGCCTGATAGTCTTCCGTAAAAGAATTGGGCTGTGGCAAAAAGGAAAATGCTCCAAACATAGCACTCATGTTGTCATTATTCTCATATCCTCTTCCAAGCTGAGGCTGTTCCACCTCTGTCATTTCAAGGAACATTGCTTCTATCTCCTCTTCTGAAGTTTCAAGCATTTGTTCTTCTATCACCTTACACAAACTGATAATCACTCTTAAATCCGAAAGCCACCCTTATCGTTGTTAAGTCCTCTGCCTCCTCTTCTTTCAGATGTGCCTTGACTTGCTTGTTCCCCAAACGCTCTTCCCCAAACGCAGGCATTTCTTTCCCTGTGAATAGGTCTTTAACCAAAACTTTACTTTTATCAGCCATTCAAATACTTATTTATTGCCTCTATAAACTCATCTATACTATGCACCACTACGTACTTATTGCCTTGCTCCTCGGCTTGCTCTTGCCACTCTTTCTGTAGGGCGGTCTGCTTGCCTTTCTCTGTTTTCATCTCTATGCAGAGGCTATGAAACTCCGCATCGCTTGACGGAACTAAGAGAATTAAATCGCTAACCCCTGCTGTTACGCCCTCGCTCCGCATTATCTGAGCCTCACGAAGACTTCGCTTGCCACCGTTAGGGACGGCAAAGAGCAATTTCTCTAAGTGTGGATATTGCAACCTAAACCATCTAACACAAGTAATCTGCAAAGCACTCTCTATATGTCGCATAATTATTAACTCTAAATTCCCCTATAGCTTTCGCCCCTGAAGACAATCAGCCGGTATTGTTCTCGCATTCGGTCAAAGATCCTGTTTCCATAATGATTCTTTAACATCTCCTTGCTTGCATTCGTTGTAAGGATTGTTGTGCTTAGTGCGTTGTAACGTACTTCAAGGATTTCGCTAATTGGCGTGTAGGTTGTACCGTAATTCTGCACTTCGCTTGGCTCGGTTCCTATATCATCAACGATTAGCAGAGGGCGACGGCTCAGATTATCTATTCGCTCAACATCTGTGCAGTATCTAGCTATAGTTGTGGCTGAGACAATCAAGTCATAATTTTTGGATAGAGGAGTAGTCTTGATCAAAGTCTGCTGTATAGCCTTGAGGATAGTTGTCTTTCCTCGTCCTACGTCGCCCAACAGCAATAAGCCTGTCTCTCGGCTCTCTCCTGTGAGCAACTCAGCCACGGCCTGCAAGCCTAAGGCGACTTTATCGTCTAAGTCCACGCTTTCCACACATCGCCGCCATTGGACTTCTTCCTCGTAGGCTTCCACAAGATAAGGGTATAGAACTTCGCTTGTCCAACCGTCAAGGAAGAAACTACCACGCATCATCTTTTTCTTGCTCAAACTCTGTGATAGGCTTTCTTCTGTTATGCTTTGTTTCATTGTCTTGCTCTTTTAATTCTTTCTTTGTCTTATCGCTCTTTGGAAGACTTTCCTCCTCATAATCGTCATAGTAGCCTTCCCAAACCTTTCGCCAATTAGCCTCGTCTTTGAAAAGCCAATCAAAGTTCGCCTTCCAACCGTCCTTGCCACTGCCATTGAGAAAAGGGACATCCCAAACTTTCTGAATTAAGCTTTTTGCAAAAGCGACTTTTTCGTCCAAGGTTTCGCCTTCAAACTCCTTCAACCGCTCCTTGATTTTCTCCGCTCGCTCCTCGCTAAGATGATCAAGCTTCAATCTTTCTAAACACCCCTCATTCCAAAAATCAAAAATTTCTTTTATTTTTAATTTTGATGATGATGATATATTATTATCTATTATATTATGGGGTGAAAATTTTTCACCACCCCTATGAAAATTTTTCACCACCTCGGCTGTCGTCGTCTTCTTAGGTGGTGAAATTTTTTTACCACCCCTGATTTTAACTGAATAATCACAGAAAACAACTCCATTTATTTTCTTGTTATGCTTGATTATTCGCCCATCTTCTACAAGTTTGTTTAGGACATTAAAAACCGTCCTCCTTGTCATTCCCAGCACCTGTGCGATGTAGCTTGCTGAACCTTGGAACCTGCTCTCTCCGTCCTGCGAAAAGCCATAAATCATTGAGTAAATCATTAGCTCGTTACCCTTCAAGCCAAGCTCCGTGATGAAGCGTATCGGTATCGTTATGTATCTATCTTCTGCCATAATCTTATCTTTTGTCTGTTTAACCCTTAACCTTATCTAAGTCCTATTTTCGCATTTCAATTCTTTTCGCAATAAAGCCCCTCGTAAATCAAGTTAAAATCGATTTTTGCCCACTTTCTGTCTCTTTTACGCCTATTTTATTTACTGTTTTGCACACCGCAAACATATCCCCATGTCGCAGATGAGCAAATGCGAGAGCATTTGCACCCTCACCGGGAGGTGCCATAGAAGATTGCCAAGCCCATTGCTTGAGCGAAGTCGTGTTCTATATTAGCACCTCTGCTCTTCGTCCAGCCGTCCATTAGGTAGATGTGTGTACACTTACTGAGCATCTCGAGGTCGGCTAACATATGCACGTGCCACGGCTCGCTATCTGCCACTCCACTATCAAAGGGACTAACCGCTATAAAACCCCAACTCTCTACGAGTTCCTTCGCTCGTCTGAAATTAGCCTTTGCCTCTTCTAACGGCAAGCCACTTATCGCCCCACTGATATAAACTTTCTTTTCTTCTTCCATTGCTCGCTAATTATATTAAATGCTACTTCAAGGGTCTGCGACCCCTTAATCGTTTTGTTTGGTCTTTGTTTGTATTGGGCTGAACCCCTTTCTTTGCTGGTTTCTTATCGTCTGTGTCAATGCCCTTCTGCAAATGAAAGAAGTCTTCGCAGAAACGCTCTACTAAGTAGCCCACAAGGATAAATACCACGGCTACTATTACGATAAATCCTATTACTTTGAGTATCATTGCTACTTGTTTTTCTGTTTCATGAATACTTTTCAGAAAGAAACGCCCCTGCAAAGCAAAGCCCCACACGGGCGTAATAAATAAGTACTACAAAAAGTAGGATTTGCACCTACAAGCCGTCCTTTTCGGCTTATTTTGAAAAAAACTTAACTGATAGGAGAGTTATTTTAAGAGCTTCTCCTTCTTACTCTATGTTCTAATTCAGAAAGCGACGACTGTTATCCCTCTATTCTCTTTAATTGCTCTAACATTTTTTCTGATTCAATGAGATTATTCAGGGTTCTCTGTGTTTCAGCTAATAGGTAATCAACCAAATTCTCTGCACAATTTATAATCATTGTTTTGACCATTCTTTTCTCCAAAAGTTCAAAATCTTCTCTACTTTTCCGCCAGCACTTACTATGAATTTCTGATAGATACTCTTTTTCTTGTTTCAAGTGATTAACGATTTCCTCAAGTTCGGTCTTTGTGGCTCTATTGATAAACTCTTCATGATTGCTTAATGCCTCAGAGAACTTATCCAAATTTGTTAATGCCCAATCCCTAAAAACATAGGTATTCATTGTCTCTCTAATTTTTAATTATTCATTATTCATTTTCAATTTACTAAGCCAGTAGTCATACACGCGTTCGGCTATCTTCTGCATTATTATTGGCGGAACGCTCATACCACAAACGTAGTGGGCATTCCGCCCCATAAAGTCGTAGTCCAAGGGAAAACTCTGTGCCTTGCAAACCTCGGTCTTACTAAGGTATTTTGGCTCTGTAAAGGAGATTAGACGACCTTCTTTAGCCGTCAAGGTAGGACAGACTTTATCATCATACACGTATGATTGATTGAAGAGTCCATATCTATTGTAAACTCTACCATTAGCTTCAGCCATTCCTCTATCTCCTTCTCTCCTATGCTCCCAAAGAGTCCTCATCTTTGTGCCTTTAGTCAGCTCTCGCCCTTGATAGTCGGCAATCGCCCCAAATGGGATAGGCTCTTCGTTAAAAGTCATATCGATATAGGGCTTTTGCTCGAATAGGCTCGTTTGCCTAAGAAAGGGCTTAGCTAAGTCTTTACGCAGAGCGATAAAGAAAACTCGCTCTCGCCTTTGGGGAACGCCCATATACTGAGCATTAAGGAGAAACTCTTGCACATAGTAACCAGCCTTATCAAAGTCTTCGTGAATACGCCTAACGTAGTCAATAGCATTGCCCAGCAGAATGCCCTTTACATTCTCTGCAATGACAACCTTTGGCTGCAAACGCTCCGCCAAAGCGATGAAGTCGAAGAAAAGCGTATCTAAGACTTGCTCAGCTTGTCCCTCTGCAAACTTCTTCTTTTTGCCCCAGTCCTTTTCTCTATTGCCAGCCATTGAAAAGCTTGAGCAAGGTGGCGAACCGTCCAATATGTCTAAGTCGTAAAGCTCTTGTGGTAGGTCTTCCCTTTTGAGAAAGTCTCGAATATCTTCCACAAAGACAGGGTACTTAGGCTTGTGATTCTGTTCATAGAGCTTTGCCATTCGAGGGTCTATCTCGTTTGCTCCGATGACATCAAAGCCAGCAAGTTTATAACCCATAGTCGAACCACCACCACAAGCAAAGCAAGAAAATACCTTACCCTTATCCTTGGAGAACTTCGCCTCCTTCAGTGTCCAGCTCATCGCTTAGTAGTTCTTGCCGTGCAAACGTGGGCGTGTGGCATTGTACTTCATCTTCTCTGCTACGTGCCAGTCAAGGTTAAGTTCAGGGAAGAGTTTTTGAATTGATAGGGCAATCCCAAACAAGGCATATTGCCTTATCTCAGGGTGTGATGACGGCACTTCACTAATTCGTTCTACTAACATAAAACAACGCTTAGTAAATGCTGTCCTATCTATACATCTCATAAGCCTTATTCCCTCGACACCTTCCATAAATCGTCTCATAGAGAAATGTTTATCCTTATTTATCAAGTCCATCATCAAGTCCATAAGGCGGATATAAACGTCGGCTAACTCGTCTTGCCAAGTGTCTTTGATATGCTCTTCAAACATAGAGGGGACGAATCTTCCGTCAAGGTCTGCTCCGTACTCCAAATAGTCGTCTATAGTATTGGACGCATCAGCACCTTTTCTGTGAGCCTCAACAGCCTCGCTAAGTTCCGTAATGACTAACATTAGGTAATGCTCTACTGAATGCTCGTTCTCGTTGCTGTCCGTTTCATTGCCCCCCACGGCTCGTGGGTCGTGAAAGCCTTTATCACAAGCATTCTTGTAAATTGCTTTCGCCTGCTCTATTCTTTCCTGTATTGTCATTGTCTTACTTTTTTAGGTAAATAGGTCTTAGTTTGCGTATCATCTCTATCATTGCGGTGTATTCAGCAAGGTGGATAGGATTGTTTTCGTGTGTTTCTTGAACCTTTTGCTCAAACTCCTCTAAGCTCCCCTTAAAGCAACCACAGAAAACGCTATCTTCTTGAACTAAATAGTACGTTTGCCTATTTGCACTGCCAAAGCAAGAAAAAGAGATAAGCCTTTTTACTTCTCCTAGGTTAGCACCCCTTAGGTTAGCACCCCTTAGGTCTGCATCCCTTAGGTCTGCTCTCCTTAGGTCTGCTCTCCTTAGGTTAGCATCTCTTAGGTCAGCACCGCTTAGGTCTGCTCCCCTTAGGTTAGCATCCCTTAGGTTAGCATAGCTTAGGTCTGCACCGCTTAGGTCAGCACCGCTTAGGTCAGCACCGCTTAGGTTAGCACCGCTTAGGTCAGCACCGCTTAGGTCAGCACCGCTTAGGTCAGCATAGCTTAGCTTAGCATCGCTTAGCGTATCAATATCCTTATTCTCCCAAATTACCGTGCCTGTGTATCTGTTCTTTATTTGTATCATTGTCTTACTTCTTTACTGGGTTATGTACAGCTCCTTGTGGCTTAAGAGCCTTTTTGCGTGCTTGTATCTTCGCTTTGCGTTCCTCTTCCTTCTTCATCGCCTGCTTGATAGCGTCGTTCTGTCGCTGTACGGACTTCTTAAGCTCTCGCTCACGTCGTCGTGCCTGACGCTTCTTGATGTCCTCTAGTTGGCTCTCCAGTTCGGCGTAACGCTTCGCCCAGTCGCTTATTGAGGCGTACAAGTCCTTGGCATTAGCTTTGTGCTGTTCGTTTGCCTCTTTGATAAAGTTTAGGCTCTCGCTAAGCTCTTTGTTCTCTCGCTCTGATAAGAGGAGCTTCCTTTGGCTGTCCTCGTACTTGCGAAGAAGCTCAAGCTTTGTCATAGCCACTACTCTAAGCTCTTGAATCTTCTTGTTTGCCTTATAGAGCATATAGCACAAGGCTACGATGCTGATGACTGAATTGATAATAAACATGTTTGTTAAACTCATGATTCTTGTTTCTTAATTTTTAATTATTCATTGCCTAAGGGCGACCTTCGGTTCTTAATTCCTAAAGGCTTCTCGTTGGGCGGACATAGTTCACGTGTACGTCGGTGTACCAGTTGCCATTGTACTCACGGCTCTTAATGTCCACGCTGAAGATGAGGCCTTCCCCCTGTTTGATAACTTCAAGGTCTGCCACCTCGTTCCATGCTTGCATGTATATCTTACGAGGGTACTCCTCCGTGGTCTCTATGATGAAGTCTTGTCGCTTCCATTTGCGTCCTTTGGCGGTAGTCCCTTCCTTGAGGGGCATAAGCTCTACGATTCGCCCCATGACTTCTGTCTCTCCTAATTGATAGTTCGGCATTAGCTGAAAAAGTCTAAGTTCTCCAATCGGTGATAGCCTCGCTCTTCGTCTACTTGTGGCTGTGGCTTGCTTGCTCTCTGCTGGCTGTCGCCTGCTCTTAGCTCTCGCCCTACCTTGCTGATGATGCCTGCTGTTGTCAAGGCAAATACTAAAGCCAAAAGGCTGTAAATCATTAACTGTACCATAATCTTTAATTCTTAGAGATTCCTGTCTTCCTCTTGTAAAGCTCCAAGGCTTTATCTACATCTACAACAATTTTGCGGCCTGCTTGAGAGATAGCTTTATCAATCACTCCTGACTGCTTAATCCGTGCCGCTGTAGATACTGAGCAGGCGAATAGCTCTGCCAAACCTGACAGTCCATACACCACTCGCTTGTTTTGTAGCCCTTTTGTGCCGACTTCATAGTCGCCCATTGCCTTATGCACTACAACTGTAATATATTGCTCAAATTCGCCCACTGTTAGCGAATAGAGGGGCATATCTCGCTTGTAGTCTGCCATTAGTTCCCTTGCCATTGTATTATGCTGTTATTGTGTTACTTATTGAAGTAAAAGTTAAAGTCAGGCTTATAATAGAAGGCTTGTACCCCCGAACCATAACGTTTAGAGATGCCCTCACGTTTACATAGTCTCCCTACCGCTACTGATGAGACACCTAAATACTCAGATGTTTCTTTTGTGGTCATTAGGTCTGACTTATCTATCTTCGCTTCTTCTGCGATACGTTGCTTGCGTACCTCTATGTGTGATGCTTTCTTTTTATCTACTGCCATAATTATTTACTTATTGTTTCTGCAAATACTTCACCGAAAAGTTTACACGCTAATTGAAATTCTCTTTTTGTTAGTCCACAGCTTCGGATTACTGATCTTGCTCGCTTATCATTCATCTTTCAATTCTTCAAATTCTTTTTCCAGTTTGGCTAATTCAACCTTTTGTGCATTTAATGCGTTTTCAAAAAGAGGAATAAGAAGTTGTACATCCATATCTCCCTCAGCCTTGATGTTTCCATTTAAGATGACAGAAACACTCCACTTACGCCCCTTAGTCCAAGCATAGTTCGCATCCATATTAGATATTCTGTTTAGCCCTTCTTCCAAAGTTTGTATGTTAGTCTTTGCCTTTTCAATGTCGGTATGCAATTTATTTCCCTCCGATAATGTTTCTATTTTCATACTCTTATTATTTAATCGTTACTAATTATCATTGTTACCTTGCAGAGGAATACAAAATGCGTGAGGGCTTGCAGACCCTTTTGTCGCATTTGCTGATAAAACAGGCTGTGCCTGCCCCCGCTGGGAAGCGTGCCGTGTAGTGGTAACGAACCACTGCCCAAGATGATTATAAACCAGCCTGCGGCTGTGCCGTGTAGTGGCTTACGAACCACGAGAGAGTATTTTTGTTGTTGGGTTCTGTTAGGGTTCAGACCATTAACACACGTGAAGCGTCCTACTCTTCATTCTTTTCATCTCATTATTTGCCCTTTACGTAGCAAAACTCCATAAGACCCTACAACTACTCTGCCTCACTTCTTTGTGAGCATTTTTAACGCCCGCATTATTGCTAAGGCTACACGGCTATATTGTTTGTCGGAGAGTGCCTAATGGCTCTCTACCCTTACTCTGTTTGTTCATTCCCCCTATATCTATTCGCCTCCATACCACAAGGACGAGCCTTAATTCCCCTCCGTGGGAGGGGTGTCCGTCAGGACTGGGTGGGGCGACAAAGAGGAGGGGGCTTGTGCCTTTTGTCTCTGCGGTAGCACCAAACCGCTTAGCCTTTCTGTCTTTCGTCGCATCTGTTATAAATCAGTCTGCGACTGTCAAATGTCAAAGAACCCTATCAAAACCTTGCTTTTATAAGGAATTTCCTTATATTTGCAATGAAACAAGCGTTATGTTTGTTTCTGTTTGTTTTGATACTGCAAAGGTAGTAAATATATTTACGAAATGCAAGGTTTATGGAAAATAATTTTTCGACAATCAAAGGAAGAGTCGTAGAACTTGTTAAGTATAAGGGGATTACCCTTGAAAGTTTTTTTGAGATGATAGGTATGACTTCAGCGAATTTCAGAGGGAGTTCAAAAAAAAGACCTCTAAATTCTACTGCCATAGAAAATATATTTTCACTTATTCCTGATGTAAACCTTGAATGGCTCATCACAGGAAAAGGCGAGATGCTGAAGAAAACGGAGACTGCTTTGGTTCATCAGCAGAATACTTTTGGCAATAACGTCAATGCCCAGGGCGAAGGGACTAAAATTAACGCAGAGGGCGAAGTCCATCTGAAATACCTTGAAGCTCTCCAACGCAAAGACGAGCAAGTAGACAAGCTCATCGCTCACATCACTTCACAAACAGACAAGTAATGTTTAACTAAATACACATACAATTATGAAACAAGAAGAGCTCAGAGAGATTTTAGGTTGCGATTGTTACGATACTCTGTTAGAAACCCTTGAGCCATATTTTGATGGTGTAGAAATGGAAATTCAGGGACTTAAGGCCTCTATTGATTTAATCGAAAAATATGGTATTGACCGGATTAAAGAAAAAATAGAAGACCTTGATAGTAAAATCTATAATATTGATTATGAGATTGATGCATTTTCATATGGTCATATAGTTAAGAGAGCTAACGATGAGACTAAAGCTTCTGAATACCAAAAAGAGAGGTATGAACACGAAGATTTTGAGGGAAACTGGAGAGCCAAAAGTCTTTGGGATATTCAAAGAGAACAACAAGAAAAACTTGACGTTTTAGAAACTGAGATAACCGAAGTCAAATCTCTTCTAACACAAATCTTAAATAAGTTAGATTAAGTTTGTCTATAAGATGGATATACTCTTTATATTGATTGTAGTAGGAGGTATAATTAGTGTAATTGCTCTACTATTTGGAGGAGAAGAAAATACACCCTCTCAAAAAGCAACAGAAAAGAGTGATTTTAAGAGATACGAATCTTTTTCTAAGTCTGATCCTGCTCTGCAAAACTATCTTCTTGGAATTACTCCACGAACAAGGATAAGACATTTAGATCAGATCACATATCCTAACTTTATTGCTTTTGATTTTGAAACAGCAAATGAACATAGTCCTCGTTTCCCCTGTCAAGTAGGTATTGCTGTTGTTAAGAATGGAGAGATTGTACATAAGGAAAGCCATTTAATAAAACCCGAAGGGAATAAATATGACAATGCTAATATATGTATTCACGGCATCACTCCTGAAATGACAGAGCCAGAACTTAATTTTCCCGAAGTTTGGAAGAAGATAGAGCATTACTTTCAAGGGAGTGTCATTGTTGCTCATTATATGACCTTTCACTTAAATGTATTAAGGGAGATGTGTAAGTATTACAATATCCCAATGCCAAAATATAAGAAGGCTTTATGTACTTATGAGTTTTTAGACTTTAAGTTAGATAAGGCTTTGGATATTATCGGAATGCCTAAGCATAATCGTAATAATGCCGAGTTTGATGCCTTTGCTTGTGCTACATTGTTTGTTAAGTTGCAAACTAATGAGTTTGCAAAAAGGCTAAATGGCTATCCCGTTGTTGAAAGATTTAGATGTGATGTAGAAATCACCTATGAAATGATACAAAGAATAGGAACAACGGATTTGTCTCGTGCAAATAAACAAAACCCCTTCTATAATAAGACTGTGGTTATAGGGGGAAGACTTGACGCTTATGATGACAAGAATGTATTAGGTCTCTTGTTACATCGGAATGGAGCAAGAGTAACAAAAAGTGTTAGCGGTCGTACAGATTATCTAATATGTGGGTATAAAACATCTGAAACGATGATAAATAAAGCCTATGAATTAGGAGTTAAGATTATTTCTGAAAAAGAATTTAGTAGAAAAATATCAAACTCATCAACTTGGATAAATGAAATATAAATAACCTATGCTGGTCCATTACAGAGTTAAGTTCATACTACACAAACGCAAGAAGGGAGACGAAAAAGGTCTCCCTATTCGTATGCGTGTTACTTTGAGGGGGCAGACACCTATTGATTTTCCCCTCGGCTTAAAGATTGACTTGGATAAGTGGGACAGCAAGAAAGAAAAACCCAAAGCCTCAAAGACGGCAGAAGACAAGAAGAACGCAAGCCGTATCAACCGAACCATAGGCGAATATCAGACGAACATTGAGGAAGTCTTTAACCGCTACGAGTTGATATACAAGCGTATTCCCTCTACGGCTGAGGTAAAGGCTATGTTCAACGACTTTATCGGTAAAGAGCCTATCTATCAGAGTGGAGACGATAACCTTGACTTTTGGGGCGTTATGGACTTGTTCATCAAGACAATGAGTATTCAAAACCAGTGGTCTGCTGGCACTACGACAGCCTTCCGCACCCACAAAAACTACCTATATAAATACAAGCCTAATCTCTGCTTCGCTACTTTTACAGAAGAGACGGCACAAGGCTTCGTCAATCACTTGCAAGGCAAAGGCTTCAAGAATAGCACCGTCTCTAAGCAACTAAGCCTTTTGCGTTGGTTCTTACGTTGGGCAAGTCAGAAGGACTATTACGAGGGAAAACTACACGAAACCTTCAAGCCTAAGTTCAAAGGCACAGCAGGGCATAATAAAGAGATTATCTACCTCTCCAACGAGGAGCTAAGACAGTTGCAAACTTTCCATATACCGCAGAAGTACGAATACTTGGAGAAAGTTCGTGATGTCTTCCTCTTCCAGTGCTTCACTGGGCTTAGATACTCCGATGTCGCTAAGCTCAAACGCTCAGACATCAAGGACGGCTTTCTCTCTGTCGTTACGCAGAAGACGACTGATGGCCTGCGTATAGAACTAAACAAGCATTCTCAAGCTATTTTGGATAAATATACTGATATTACCTTTCCACGAGACCTTGCTTTGCCTATTATCAGCAATCAGAAGACGAATAAGTTCCTCAAGGAATTAGGTCGCTTAGCGGGGCTGAATGAACCCACTCGCATTACTTACTTCAAGGGGAACAACCGCTTTGAAGAGGTTTTACCTAAGTGGGAGCTGTTAAGCTCGCACGTTGGCAGACGAACTTTTGTTGTTTTGGCTTTGCAGTTGGGCATACCTATTGAGGTTGTGATGCGTTGGACGGGGCATAAGAACTACGAAGCCATCAAGCCTTACACGAAGATTGTGGACGACTTAAAGGCTCGCTCTATGTCCCGCTTTGACAACTTATAAAACCCTTTTAGGCTGATTTTGTACATTTCAGCCTATTTTAGGCTTTTAACTATCCGCCACACAAGAGCAAGGATAAGCAGTAGCACTACAGCACCTAAAATCCACTGAAGAGCCTTAGGAAGGATTAAGCCCCCCTTTGTTTCGTGTTTTGTCTGCTGTTGTATTTTTTGCACCAACTCGCTACTGCCTTTTGTCTGCACGCTGTCTTGTGCTGTTTCCTGCTCCTTAGTTTCGGTTCGTGTGCTTTGCTTAGCTTGTGTTAGGCTCGTAATTCGTCCCAAAGTGTCAAACTGAGCAATCGTAAGGCTCGTGCTATCCAAACGAAGCACAAGGCGGTCTATTTGCTTAGTGGCAATGCTGACGGCTTGCACTTGCTTGTTAATCTCTAAACGGCTTTGCTTTTGTTCGGACTGCTTCACTCTGCACGAAGCAAAGAGGAGCATAAAGGCTATAAAAAAGACTTGTTTCATAACTTGATATTTTACAAGAGGAAAGCCCCCTTTCTTGCGATTGGGGGCTTGTTGTTTATTATTCATGAGTATTTTCTTCTTGCATATCTTCCGCCTCCCATTGCTGTTTAAGTAGTTTAGCCTCTTCATTACTTAGCAATTCCCAGTCTTCTGCAATATAGTGGCTTAGATAAGCAACTGAACAAACAATACGTTTCTTACGATTAACGTGCTTGTAGCCTTTGACAAACTCTAAATCTTTCTCTTTCATATCTCCTCCTTTTTAGAATGTTAAATTAAAACCCTTAGCCCTAAAACCTTGTATCATCTCTCTTGGGACTTTACCTGCCAAGTCGCTGTGCAGACTAATCGTTTTATCTTGAACTTGTTGAGCATTATCAAGCATATACTGAAGGCTCTCTATGGACAGATAAGGCGACCAACTTAAATCTAAGGAGGCTTTAATGTTCTTCAGTTTTATCTTAATAAGCTTATTGCATTCCATAAACATATTCAAAGTGTTTTCAATACTTTTTATATCTACCACGCCAAGCTCTATTAGATTCCAACACTGCTTAAACATATGGTCTGCCTTTGTTGCGTTTGGGACAATAAAATCACCTAATACTGTTAGTTGGCGACATTCACTAAATAAGGAGTTTACAGCAATAACATTATCCCAGCCCTCTATTCGTGGGGGCTTTTCTAAGTTCCAACAAGTGTAAAAGAATAGAGATAAAGCGAAACTATTCTCTATTTTTAGGCTAAGTCCAGAAAGGTCTGTCCCTTTGTATGATTGCATATTAAATCCTGTGGTATCATCTCCAAGTATTAGTTCTTGGGGTTTGATGTTATCGTGTAATCTTGCCCAGTCTTCTTCCGAAAGTTTAGGCTCGTCTGTCGTATGCTTGAGATAAAGGTCATAGGCTGATAGACCACGCTCTCCTTGGTCGCCTTTTTCTCCTTGTATACCTTGGTCTCCCTTTTCGCCTTGGTCTCCCTTTTCGCCTTGAAGTCCGTCTTTACCTCTCATCAACATTGCGACTTGTCCCTTAACCTTAAAGGCTGTATTCAGATTGCTTACTTGATCAGGACGGACAACGATGCACAAAGGTATCTCTACAAGCCTATCCAGTTTGCCGTCGCTTGCCTTTTCGTTAGGAATAGCAAAGCTTACCACAAGCGAGTATTCACCTAACTGCTGTATCTCCTTTGGTAATTCTACTGATATAAGCCCTTGTTGGTCTTCCTCCACTTGATAAGGCACTTCGACAAGGTCGCCACAAGTCTTATGCTTGGCTTTGACGCTTAGGTCTTGCACCTCGCTAAGGTCTATGGTGCTGTCTGCTGATTGCACGCCGTTCTGTAGAGACAGGGCATGCCCTGTCTCTACGTCTGTACGCCCTGTCTCTACGTCTGTACGCCCTGTCTCTACGTCTGTACGCCCTGTCTCTACGTTTGCGTAAGTAATTAAAACGCTAAAAAACTGGTCGTTCCCTTTCGGTACTCGTACTAAATTCTCTCTCATTACTGTATTATTTCTTTGATTGTTTGATAATGTATTTGTGTGATGATGTCTCGCCCCTCGTTGCTATTGATAAAGCGATAGTCTCGCTCAGTATCCATAAAGAGGTTTTCGCTAAGGACGGCTGGAGACTTGCTGTGCTTAAGGATATAGAAATTCGCCTCTTTGTCAGGGTCGCCATCTGTCTGGTCTGTACGTAGGAGGAATGTCTGTAGAGACAGGGCATGCCCTGTCTCTACCTTTATATGCCCTGTCTCTATAGCCTTTTGGCACATAATGGTAGCTATCTCGTCGGCTTTTGTCTGCCCCTTGCTGGTATAACACTCCCAGCCAGTTCCACCTCCAGCATTAGCATGAATGCTGAAAAGGACAGTCTGCCCCTTATACCTATCAAAGAGTTTATGCTCTCTACGACAACGCTCTCCAAGACTTATATCATGTTCTTCAGGGACTAAAACCTCGTATTTGATACCATCTGCATCAAGTAGGGCTGTAAGCCTCTTTACAATATCTCGGTTAAACTCATACTCAAAGAGCTGTGAGCCGTCTGCCCAAATAGGCGAACGCTTTCCTGCGGTGTCCTTTCCATGACCATTATCTAAAATGGGGATAATTTTTTGTTTCATCGTTGTTTCATTTAGTAGAGACAGGGCATGCCCTGACTCTACGATTATACGCTCTGTCTATTGATTATTTTTCACCGTGGTTAATCTTGAGATTGACAATGGTCAATTTATGAAATAACATATCTTATTTTGCAAAATAACATATCTTATTTGCCAAATTCGTACGTACGTTTTTTTTCCTTCGCCGTGTAGAGACAGGGCATGCCCTGTCTCTACGATTATACGCCCTGTCTCTACGATTATACGCCCTGTCTCTACCTTTATATGCCCTGTCTCTACCTTTATATGCCCTGTCTCTACGATTATACGCCCTGTCTCTACGGCATTCTTCATTCTTCATTCTTTTCCTTGGCGAGGTCTTCTAACTCCTTGGAGAAGTCATAGTCGAAGTGGCGACTTGCTTTACTGACTAAGAACTTCTGAAGAAACTTAGCAAAGGAGCTATCATTGTAAGAGCTGTAATTCTCCAAGATGCTCCATATCTGCCATAGGCAGGCAACTCCAGCAAAGCCGTTATGTAGGTAAATCTGCACGCCTAATACGTATACTTCGGTAAGATAGGTAAGCACCACCAAGGAGTAGACATAAAAGAGCGTCTCGAATATCTTACCGAAGTGATGACTTTTGAACTTGCCGTCATTAGCCTTTGGGTGTACTGCCCTGACACGACGTGCCAAGAGCCATGCAGAGATGCAGTCTACGAAGACCGTCGCACTGAAGATATATAACATTGGTAGGGTTGGGGCGATGATACCCAATAGACCGCCCAGCAGTCCCACCGCCCAACGAATAAGCATATAGCCGTATTGTTCCATAAACTTTAATCTTTCCATAATTATCTAATTAAAAATAGGTGTTCGTGTGTAGAGACAGGGCATGCCCTGTCTCTACGGTATTATTCATAATTCAAAGAGCGACATACGGCTTTTGTTAAGCTTCAAGTCTACCTCTTCGCTAAGCCTCTCGTAACGCAAACCAATATAATCAAGAGCCATGAAGGACGCTCCTTTGACGTATTCGAATGTCCCCTCTATAAGGTGTGAACGCTTAGCATAGGCTCTGCGTATTTGCTCGGTACGTATCTGCTCCAGACTTCGGCCTGCATGCCCATAAGTCTTCAGTTCATGTATTGCTTTGCCTGTGTGGTCTCTTAGTAGCGTTGGAGAAACAGGGCTAAGCCTTTTGTCCGTGCTAAGGAGTGCTGTCTCTTCGTATAGCTCTTCCGTCTCGTCGTGGAAGTTCTCCTCATAGTCTACGTCCTCTGCATTAAATGAATCTTCGGACACGATACTAACAGAAAGATCTTTTAGTAAAACCGCATTTGGGGCAACTATACCTTTAGTAAGTAGACGTTTCATTGTAGGGTCTTCAAGCATAAGCTCTACTTTGTTGTTGACAACTACTCGCACTTCGTCGTAGCCATCAGGCGGTGCTGGTAGGACAAGACCTACATTTTCAAATGGACTTTTTACACTGCCCTCTGCATTGTCCAAAGCTTCTTTAGTAGCAGAGTATGGGTATCTAAGGAATACTGGCTCAACTTCCATCCATTGATTATATGAGAACTGCTTAAAGCCATAAGGTAAGCTTGGGGTGTTCCACTCGCCATCCTTATCCTGCCACTTATAACCAGCATAGACACGCCAAAGCTTTCTCTTTTGCTCCGTAGTCAATCCTGCTTGTCCTTCTATTGTTTCACTTAGGTGTAAGACCTTCTTTGTCTTATCTCTTGGATAAGCATAGATGTCAAAGCTTACTGTAGCTTGACGGCACTTCCAATTTTTCGCTCTCGTTTCTTTTAGAGCCTTCTGTTCAGGGTAAAGCAAGTAAGATGGACTAAAACGACTGCCTGCACTCACGCCATCTATAATGCTGTGGGTCTCGACTTGTAGCTCCTCAACGAAATTATGCCCCAAGGCAACAAAAAGCTTTAGGTTTACCGCTATAAGACTGTTGGGCAAAATATTTACTCTTCCTGAATCAAGGACACGAGCCGTAGCAGAACCATAGCCAAGCAAACGGCTTAACTCTTTGGGGACTTCTGTCTCCATAAAGCCTAATGGATCTAAAAGGCTTCTATCATCTGTACAAAAGCCAATAGTTTTGCCTGTAGCTAAGTTCTTAGGATTAGCATAGCAGGGGCTACAGTACCAATCTACCTGACCAACCGTGGAGAGCTTCTGCTCAAATGGATAGCTTATAGAGTGCTTAGCAAATAGATGCCACAAAGAACCCTGACCATAATAAGTACCATAATGGAAACCTTCCTTATTATCCTCTTCTTTTATGCCTCTGTAAGCTCCGCCCTCTCTGCTAAGCTCCAATGTCCTCATATTAGACAAGTGTGGGTTTTCTGTGCTACTGTCAGGTATTACCGCTTTGACAAATTCCCCATTATCGCTTGATGTCGGAACATAAACAAAGCCGTTATTACTTGGGTATATACGCTCCTCCTGATAAACTCCTTGCGTTTGCCTAAAATCTAAATAGAGGGCAACAAAGTTCTGCTCCTCGCCTTTGCTAACTGGCTCAAGCCTACAATGATGAATATAAGGATTGCCTACGTCTAACTGCTTGAAGTAAAGGCGGTGCGACAAAATGCTCTCATTGTCGGCTGTTGGGAACTCGACAAAAAGAGAACTCTTCTCCAGCTTTGGGTGTTTAACGGTATGTTGCAAAAAGTCCATGTTCTGCTTCAGCTCAAGCCTTGCTCCCCTATAGACGATATCTGTCAAAAGCATGCCGTCCACACCCCTTGCCTTAAGCTCTGCCCTCCTCAAAGCTCCTGATAGGTCTGATAGCTGATAGACATTAGCCACAACGAAAGAACCCTCTCGCTGTACAAGGCTTAGGCTGAAGGAACGCAAAGTGCCGCTTAAGATGTCGTACAAGCTCATAGCATCTTCGCCCCTGCCAAAGAGCTTGCTGTCTACCATCAGCGACTTAGAACCGCCTAAGGCTTCAATGATGCTATCTCCATTAAGCTCTTCCTTTGCTTGGAAGAGGTAGTCAGGTCGCCAGCACTGTGCCTCGCTTAGGCTTGGTACGGTAATCTGATTAACACAACTCTTGACAATATCTTTTATAGACACTAAGCCCTCAAAGGTATGCTTCACACGTTTAAGAGGCGAAAAGTCCGAAAAACTCAAACGGACGATGTAGTTATTTTCTCTGATGTAAGGCTCTTCGTAGCTTTCAGGGTCAAGCGTGCCTGTCCAAACATGCTCTATAAAAGTAATAGGCGGAAGCCACGGCTGTTCTCTTTCCCCTATCCTGTGTCTAAAAACATTTAGGCGAATGTCTCGCCCTTTGGAGCTGTATAGATGTTGAAATATACCGTCCTCTTGGCTAAGGAGTGTAATGGTAGCTTTGCAGTTCATGATACCGCCAAGCTTGTCTTCGCTATCATAAGACAAGAGGCAAGGCTCTACACCCATTGTTACCTCGTAACCGCCGTCGCTCTCCAAAGCATCTATTATCTCGCCCATTCTAATTGGACTTAGGTTGCGTGATAAGTTTCTGTAGTTACGCCTTAGCTCACTCGGATAAGTGATGACACACTCATACCTTACCTTATCTTCTATGCTGGCAAATCTACCAACTATTTTATCCTGTCCTTTCATCGCTTTATCTGTTTCTCTGTCTTACTGCATTCTGTGTTAGTTGCATTACGTCGCGTCCCCTTAGCTGACCTGTTACCTCAACTTCTATCTTTCTTGAGCCTACACCCTGCAACTGCCCAGCTATGTTGCTTTGCTGAGCATGATTCAATATTAGCTCCCCAGGGTTAAGTCGAGCTAATACGCGGTCGCCATTACTTAACGCACCTGGAACTATACCTCCTTCGGCAAATTTTGGTACACTGTCTTTGCTACTAAGTATGAGTGCCAGCATTGCTCCGACCATTGCTCCAGCAATAGCAACCCCAACGAATGGAATGCCTGCGTGTGCCGACATAACCTTGGCTGTTGCCTCTGTCGTCTTAGCTGCTGTTACCGATTCACTTGCGAGCAATTCCTTTGCCGCATTTGCGATAGCATTCAGAGAGCCAGCATTTTCTGTCGCCTGCTTGGTCTGTTCGACACCTATGCCAATAGTCTTAGCTGTAGTAAGGGCTTCCTCCGCCGCAGTCATCATGTCGATGACCTTAATAAGGTTGTTAATCATATCAATTGCAGATAGGATACTATCCACAACCTGCGTAATAGTGTTGAAGACGGCAAAAAAACGCTCCCAAGCTCCAGCCTTACTTTCAGGGTCAAAAGCCTTGTCTAAGCCGTCAAGGGCATTCTTTAGGTTATTGACACTTCCAGCGATGTTTTTCATGCCATTATATGCCCCCTTGAAGATGTCGCCCTTAAACTTGCTTATAGCCTCGTTTAACTTCTGCAACTTAAAGGCTTCATCAAGATTGTCAGCTTCGGCAATTAGTTTCTTAATCTCTTCTTCCCAAACACCTGTATTCTTCTGTGCTACTTTTAGAGCTTCGGCATATTTTCGTAGATTTTCAGCATCAAGGCGAAAGACCTCACTCTTTGTCTTTTCGAAGTCAAAGGTCTTATCTCGTTCTTCTCGTTTAGGTTTATTCCCCTTAACTTCCTCTACTAAATATTCTTTAAGTCTTACAACCTGCTTATTTCTTTCCTCTTGTTGTGCAGGTGTCAAGCCTTGTAACTTTGCTGTACGTTCAAGTGTTGCACGCGTCAAATCCTCCTGTGCTTTTTTGTAATCCTCATCACTTATGTTGAGAGCTTCTTTCTGATACTTCAGGTTTTTCATTTGTGCCTTATAGTCTCGCTGTATCTTAGCTAAGTCGCTATCCTCTGATATGATAGCCAAGCGACTTGCCAAATACTCTTCATCCGCATCTGTCAGCTTCTCTTTTTTCAGCAAAGCTTCAACCTCTGCTCGTGCTAACTTTGATTTAATGCTTATTAGTTTATCATCAGTCATCAAGCCTCTCTGTCTTAGTCGCATTGCTTCTGATACGCCTTGCATATACTCAGCCTTAGCCTTAACGACATCAAAATCTTCATTATAGAGACTATCTGCCTTTTGAAAGGTCTTATTGTTCTTTGCCTTGTTGCCTAATATACCTCCTATCTCCTCTCTCGTCTTCTGTGCTAACTTCTGCTGTTCATCGGCAAACTCACTCGCCTTAATAACCCCTGCTCTCAATCGCCTCTGCAAAGCCTTATACTCCTCGGCAAATTTCTCCTCTGCCTTCTGCAAGTCATTGTCTTTTTCGCTTGCTTTACTTGTCGTTGTTGTCGTATTAGAGCTTTGAACTAAGTCATAATTCTCCCTAATTTTCTCTTCAGCATTGCGTTCTACTTCTACGATAGTTTTCAATTCATATAAAGCCTCCACTAACTCAGAATCACTTCCTCTTACACTACCACTATAGCTACCTTTATAATAACCAGCATCTCTAAGAAGACTGTATATAAACTCTTTATTTACATCTGCATAGGCAATGTGCTTCCCCTTGTAAGTGGCACCTTTCATATCTTCTCCTTTATAATTAGAGACTGCAGCTCTTAATTTATCATAAGGGATTTCTCCATGGAAGTAACCAAACTTATTAACTAACTCTCGTGATTTTGCCTCAAAGTCCTGTATAGCCTGAACTCTCTGCTGAACATAAGCCTCTGCTTCGGCTTTTGCCTCCAAAAGTTTAATATGCTGTTCTAATCTTTTGTTTAGCTCATCTGCACTTGTTATCTGAGTTCCAAATAAAGTATTAAGCTCTTTATTGATTTCCTTGCGTCTATCCTCTGTTAGGGATAGGTTTGTAAGTTCTTTTTGTAAGTCTTTTAGGTGTAAGATTTCCGCTGTGTTTTTGCTATCATCAATAACACCCCTATAAGATGCTTTTATTTCGTCAAGATGTGCCTTCAGACGGCTCGCCCTTGTTACCACCTTGTAGATGGCATTTGCGATACCTACAATAGCACTTATAATCAAGCCAAAGACGATAGAGCTAAAGGCACTTTTAATCATGCCTCCCATGACCCTTGCACTATTGCCAATTAACCTAAATCCTCTCCTAAAGATATTTGTTGTCCTGCTTGCTTGCCTCTTTGCTCTTGCCTCAAGGAGATTGCTTCGTGCTTGCTCTCTGTTTGCCTCTGCCTCTCTTAATCTATTATGATGCTGACTACGTTTTTCCTCTGCTTGAGTAAGTTTATTTTGTAGTTTGGTAGCATTCCTACTCCTAACATCGGCTATGGCACTATCTTTTTTGGCTATGTCAGAGGCAGACTTATCATGTGCAGCACGAATGCCATCCTCGGCTTTCATTACATCAATCTTAGCTTTTCCGATAGCTCTTCCTAAGCTATCGTATTGACTTTGAAGACTTGACTTAAACTTTGGCAAGGTAGTATCCCTCGTTGTATATTTATTATGCTCTTGTAATGCCTTTTTTAGAGAAGCCTCATTATGTATTAACTTCCCAAGCTGAGTCCGCTTACGGCGTAGCTCATCAAGATTAGCCATTTCTTCGCTGTGAGAGGCTCTTGCTATGCGGACATCAGCTTGTTGTTGTCTAAGTAAAGACTCTTTCTGCACCTCCAAAGCTTTTAATCTTCCGACTTGGGCTTGAGACATGTGTTTATCTGCTAAGGCTTGGTCTTGACTTACTTTTTTTAGTTCATTAACCTTTTCAATAGCCTTATCATAAGCCATTTCAGCACTCTTAACATCTCTACGAGAGTTCTTAAAGTCCAAAGAAGCCTTTTGGCTATTTCTCACATCATTGCCATTATATCTTGTTCCTGCCCAAGATTTAACAATATCGCCTCTGCGTTTGTGAATGTAACGCCCAACGGAAAAGCTTGCGAGTCCCAATAATAAATCCTTAATGTTAGTCCTTAAGAACTCAATCAAGTTTGTTATTTGGTCTACTACATACTTAAACTTACCATAGATGTCCCAATCTTCGGCGAGTTTCACAAGGGTGTTTTTCTGTCTGTTAAGGCTGGTTTCAAGGTTGTCCGTATCTACATTGATGGTTAACTTCTCAAGCTCTTCAGCAAACTTAGGCATAATGTCTTTTGAGAGTAGCTTACCTTGCTTAAGCAAGTCATCAAGTTTGCTGATTGGGACACCTGCTGCGTTTGCCATTGCTTGCATAGCTGTAGGAATACGTTCCCCAAGCTGACGGCGAAGCTCTTCAGCAGATATTTTCCCTTTTGCCATCATCTGACTTATGGCATAGAACGATAGGTTTGCCTCTTGATTCCCCAAGCCAAAGGCTGTTATTGTGCGTGTCAGGGAACGGAAGATTTTCTCTTGTGCTTCGACACTCATGCCGCTTGCGTCGGCTGCGGCTTTGAATTTGGCGTACGAATCTGTCAAGGAGACGATATCTTGCCCAAACTCTTCGGACAGTCGTCTTAGAAACTTGACATTATTACTGAAGTCGCCTGAAGATTTTGAAACATTTTTGAGGGCTATGTTTGCTCGTCCTGTTTCTCTTGCAACTTCTTTAAGTTTGTTGAGCATACCACCGATAGATAGGCTTGCTCCTGTAAAGGCAGCAGTCATTGCTATCGTTTTCATTCGGATAGAGTTCAGGGAGGCTTGTATGCTTTTTGCTCCGCTATCAAACCCCTCTTTTATCAATCTTACTGCTATCCCAAAGTTTACTTTTCCCATATTCTATATATTTTTGTGTTATATAGCTTATGGTAAAGTGCTTAGATTTAGGTACTATCTCTAAGATTTAGATACAAAAAAAGAGTAGGTCATTAACCTACTCTTCAACCTCCAAATTCGTGTACAAATCCGTGTCAGAATTTTACAAACCACTGACGTTCAACACCTTCTTGTTGTCTCGCAAGGATTCGAACCTTGACAAACAGGACCAGAATCTGTTGTGCTACCATTACACCACGAGACAATTGATTTGAAATTTCGACTGCAAA
>PDWI01003303.1_pt1 | contig 23614 bp, 20 predicted proteins | sample 1430891 | NCBI WGS metagenome assembly PDWI01 (sample SAMN01162508, study PRJNA174530) | Oral metagenome, whole genome shotgun sequencing project. | biome: Marine environment; feature: Marine mammal; material: Swab sample of the gingival sulcus; isolation source: swab sample of gingival sulcus... | reverse complement strand
AATGTCTGTGGCTTGCACCCGTTGCCATTTGAGCAGGCTATCCCATTCGCTATCAATATGAATAGCCAAAAATTGAAACGGCCCTTTGCGCCAGGGGCATAGGCGTTTGAGCGTGCTTTCGATAGCGTCGGGGTCGGCTTGACAAGCACCGCTGAGCTTTATCGTTTTATCAATGGCAATACTGGCATTATCAATAACCGGTAAGTCATTTAAAGCCGCTTGCCAACGTGCCACATCACCATGTGGTTTTTGCAGTTTTTCTTGACAGGCGGCAATAATTTCTTCTCTTACGGCATGCATACGGTGTGATGCGAAAAAATAGCTAATGTAATCTAAATTGAGTAACTTGTTCATGTTGCTGATAATAATGACGGATAAAGTATAAAATTATGCGTTTTCACAGTGATAATACCGTTGCAACTGTGGCATCGACCACTGCTTTCATTTTGCGATAGTTAAGTTTTTCATAAGTATCGTTATCGGTGTGATAATTTCTATTGCGATAAAAAGAGGTATCTGTAATCATTACTGCAGGAATATTAAATTTCCAATAGTTTAGATGGTCAGAAAAATCGATACCCGCTATACGGGAAGGAGCATTGATTGATTCAACGCCAATCAGATTTTTTTGCACGAGCTGTGCTCTAAATCGCTTTTTTACGGCTCTCGTTTCCGAAGTGCTATGCATATCAGACACAATGGCAACAAAATTGCCTGTGCTTGAATACAGATATTTCATTGCGTCGATGTTTTGCATTTTTTGCGTGCTGGTAGCTGCCCATTGACGAAGTGCGGAAAAAGGGTGGCTCTTCGGTAGAATAAAAGACTATATCAATCGCCCTATCAGTAACTGGTACTTGTTTAAGCACTCTCGCAATTTCGAGCAATCCCGCCACTCCGCTGGCATTATCGTCTGCTCCGGGAAAGATGCTTGGTAAACGACTGTAGGCGTCGTAGTGCGCGCCGATAATGTATTTTTTACCTGTGGTGCCCACTGTGGTATCTGTCGTCGCTTTGCCATAATGGACAATGATATTGTAGTAATAATCGTTGCCAACGGAATACTTTTGTAGCTCAATTGCCTTTTTCTCAATGCCACTGTTTATTAGTTTTTTAATAATATAATCAATTATATATTCCTGTTTGGAAGGTGTTGTTCGGTCGTGTTCTGATAAAAATTTCACATGCTGTTTGAGGGCTGCGGCACTTGCTTCAGGAAGCTTTGCAAACAATGCATTTTGAGGAAATTGATAGCTGAACAGGAGCGGTTGCGTTACGATGCTGTACAGTGCAATTATCAGCGCAATAACGATAACAAAGACAGACAGTTTTTTATGTTTTTTAATTGTATTAAACATAGATTATTTCTCCACCACCCAGGCCTTAAATCCCAGGGCATGAAAGACTTGAGTGCTTTGTCCAAAGCCCGCCGTTTGACAACGTTCGATAATGGTGCTCTCTTCATCAATTTTCATCACTTTTTCAATGGCGAGGCGTTTTTGGGCAATTTCCAATTCGCTGTAGCCGTTATTGCGTTTAAATTGTTCGTGCCAAGCGGTGATATGCTCATCGGTACGGGTTTTTTCGGCAATAAACAGTAACCCGTTATCATTGAGCGACCGGTAACAATTATTCAGCACCGTTTGGCGGTCATCAGGGTCAAGGAACTGTAGGGTAAAATTAATGCTGATACCGTCGCAGGGTTGCAAAGGCAAGTCAACAATGCTGTATTGCAATATCTGCACCCGTGATGCCAGATTAGCCAAGCGTACGGCCTCTTTATAGCGAACCAACATATCGGTGGAAATATCGACACCGACAAAGCGTGTATCCACCGGCAATATATTGGCCAAGGCCAGAGTGACACCGCCCACCGAACAGCCCAAATCGTAAATCAACAGGTTGTTGGCATTGGCAAATGCACTGCGAAAAACCGCCTGCATTACCGTCATCAGGGAAGCATAACCCGGTATCGAGCGATGCACCATATCGGGGAAAACCCGGGCCACCTTTTTATCGAAAGCAAAATCGACTACGGCTTCGGTGTGTTGGTAAATATTGTCTTTTTTAAACATAGGCTTGTAGATAAAATGAGCTGGGGCGTGTCCTTGGTCCCATGGTTAATCGACCACCTTATCGCGTAAATACACCGGCCTAAAGTCAGCGGTGCTGACCGGTTGTATCGGTAATTTTCGTGCCAATTCCAGCACATCTTCGGCATAAGGAAAAATTACCCGGGAAAGTTTGGCTTGTTTTTCCGTCAATGCCTGACGGTATTCTTGCATTCCCGTGCCGGCAAATACCTGTTTACCAACCGCAATTGCGGCAATATTGGTTAGTTTTTCTTGCCCTTTTAGCACGGCAATACCGTTTTCATTGACATAATCGGCCGCGTACAGCTCGCCCATTCGGGCATCCATCAGCGCTGTCACGGCGCTTGTCTTTTCCAATTTCATACTGCGATAGGCAATGGCTTGTAAGGGAGAAATCGGTATGATGCCGATGTCCTGACCAAAAGCCAAACCCTTGGCAACACCAACGCCTATACGTACACCGGTGAAGCTGCCCGGGCCTCGGGCACAGGCAATGGCTTGTACACTCGATAGTTGCAAATTGGCCTGGTGCAGTACAGCCTCAACCATCGGCAGCAAGGTTTTGCTGTGCGAGCGAGCGGTTTCGGTCACCTCCTGCCATAAACGTTGTCCGTCCCAAAGTGCCGCCGAACAAATGTTGGTGGTGGTTTCTATGCCTAAAATAATCGTTGGTTGTGTCTGTTTTGTTATCATAACGTGTCTTCAATAAAAGTAAAAAGGGCATCACTATCCACCTGTCTGGCCGGGGGAAGAGCCTCAATCAACTGCCTGCCATAGCTTTTTGTCAGCATACGGTTGTCACCGAAAATCAGCACACCGGTATCGTGATTACTGCGAATAAGGCGGCCTGCTCCTTGCTTTAACAAGGTAGCGGCTTTGGGTATATAACAGTGGGCAAACGCGCTGCGCCCCGTGCTTTCCAAATAGCGCGATTGCTCGGCAATCATCGGGTCGCCGGGGGATGGGAACGGAATTTTATCAATAATCACACAGGATAGCTTTTCCCCGGCCACATCCACCCCTTCCCAAAAGCTCACGGTGCCCAGTAAAACGGCGTTATCGCTTTGCATAAAAGCATCGATTAATTGTGATTTGGGGTGCTCGCCCTGGATAAACAAGTGAAAATCACTGTTTTGCATTAATTCTGCCGCTTCATACAGGTTGCGGTAACTGGTAAACAGCATAAATGCCCTGCCCTTGGTCTTTTGCAGTATCGGCAAGACGGCATCCACCAGTGCCGGGACAAAATCATGCTGATTGGGTGCCGGTAAATCGGGTAAAATATGAATGACCGATTGCTCGGCATAATTAAAGGGGGAATTGACTTGCAGGGTAGCAATATCGGCCGGCAGCCCTAGTGAATCAATAAAAAAATCAAACGACTGCCCCACCGATAAGGTGGCGGACACAAACAGCCAACTATCGGCATAAGCCTGCATAACATTTTGCCAGCGATTCCCCAAATGAATCGGTAGGCGGCAAGCTTTGAAATAATCTGCATGCCATTCTAAAATGGCAACCGATTGTGCCGCTTGCCTCTCTGTATCGTCATTGTGGCTGTCATCGGCCGCTGTTGGTGAAAAAACCGACTTGATGCGTTCGGCGGTGATTTCGGCGCGTTCGTTTATTTTCTGTAAATCGCTACTGCGTTCCGCCAATGCTTTCAATGCGTGTAAAAACTCACTGAATACCTGCATCAATACCTGAAATGCTTGATAAGCCCGCTTAAATTGCTTGAGTTTGGCCAACTGAACTTGCCCGTTAGGCCGGGCATCGGCTAAAGCATCACGCAAATCATCTACCGCACCTATCAACGCTTCGACACAATCGGCAAAGCCCTCAACGTCACCTGCCTCGCGGCGATAGACTTGTAGCGTATCTTTGCCCAGTTCCAGCAATTGATTGGATGAAACTTGTTCGGCAAAAGCCTGTGTGGCAATTTTGGGCAAATGATGGGCCTCATCAATCACCACCACGTCTGTTTCCGGTAAAATTTCCGCAAAGCCTGTTTCCTTGAGGACGATATCGGCCATTAACAAGGAATGATTGACCACCACAACCGCCGATTTTTTGGCTTTTTCGCGCACTTTTTGCACAAAACAGTCGTCAAAATAGGGGCATTCGCTGTTTAAACAATTTTCTCTGGTGGAGGTGATTTTTTTCTTAAAAGCATAATCTTCTGCAACAAAAGCGGCAATCTCGGATAAATCACCGCTTTGGGTTTGTTGCACCCAGTCTTGCAATCGGCTGACTTTTTTGGCCTGGGTTTTGTTGAGTTGAAAGGCTGAGCCCAAAAACATCTCATAGCGGTAATGACAAAAATAATTGCCTCGCCCTTTTAGCAAACAAGCCGATACTTTTTTGTGCAAGGCTTTTTCCACTAATGGTAAATCTTTGAAAAAAATTTGTTCTTGCAGGTGTTTGGTTGCCGTTGAAATCACGACCTGTTTGTCGTGTTGCAAGGTTGGCAGCAGATAGGAAAATGTTTTACCGATGCCCGTGCCTGCCTCGGCCACCAGATGCGTGTGTTGCGATAAACTTTTCTCAATGGCCCGGACTAACTCGATTTGGCCGGGGCGCAGCTCAAAAGACGGCAGGGTGTCGGATAAACCGCCACCCTGCCTGAAAAAATCCGTGACCTCTGTCACTAATAAACCGCTTTAGAAACTGGCCGCTTTTTGCGCTGCAGCCGCAGCCCCTGTACTGTTACCGAGTTCTTTGCGTGATTTGGACAGCAAACTCCATACTTTTTTCGACAAAGCCGGAGAGTCGGAATAGGTTGCCGCTTTGCTGGCAAAAGAAGCGGCTTGGCGATAATTGCCCTGTGCATAACGAATCTGGGCAATATCGTATAAAATTTTGGCATTACCCGGCTCAATACGATGAGCACGCTCTAGTGCCGATGCCGCTTTATCATAATCACCTGAAGAAACCGCTGCTTTGGCTTCTTGTAACAAAGCCCGTGTTGCCGTTTTCGGTGTGCTTGGTGCGGGCTTAGTCACCGCTGCCGTATCCGCTTTGGCAACAGCTGCCGTGTCGGGTGTTGCCGCTTCTGCCGCGGTATTGACCGCCGTCGTTTTTTCGGCAGCCTCTTCCTTAACCGTTTCGGCGGGCCGCTTGGCAATGGCTGCCGGACGCTGAGCTGCCGGTTGTTTGGCTGGTGTCGTGACCCTTTCTTTATTGGCATTATTTTCTTCTGCCAGCACGTCTTGACCTTCACGAATGCGTGGGTTTGTTGCAGTTGTTGCCGGGGTTGTCGCTGCCGGGCCTGCCGTTGCCGAGGTTGCCGCTGCCGCCGCAGTTGTTTTGGGCTGGCCTGCTTTATTGCTGACATTCTCTGGTCTAACCGGCGCATTACCGTAAGGGTTACTTTTCGCCTGTTCGACAACGATACCGGTGCTGCCATCAAGTTTTTCCACCGAATCAACCTTCATCGGGCTGTTAATCACCGGCGGGGCGGTTTGTGCCGGTGTTTTATTGGCTGAAAATATCGGTGCCAGCGAATTACCGTAGAGCAGGCTGTCACAGCCGGTCAACAGCATCGTTGTGCCGAAGGCCATTGTTAAGAGTAATCGATTATTCATATTGTTCCCCGTATAAAATCATTGTACTACCCACAGCAAAGCGGTATTGTCCGCTTGCTTGTTGCTATTAAAGTTTAGTGAATTTACCAAGAATTATACCACATACTGTCTTGATTACTATCCTCAATATCGAGGTTATCAAAAGACTCCAAATTAATAGCCGGTTCTTTTTTCACAGCACAGTTGCTGTAGCTTTTCGGTTCCGAGCCACCGATAAAGGGCAAATTTGCCGATTGGTGGATGCCACGACAACTTTTTGACATCAGCTGCCCGGTAGCCAAATCAATTTCAAATTCAAAGACATTATTCGGCTGCCTGACTTGTAAAGGTTTTAACGGCAGCTCTTTGCTAATATCCATCCATACCCGCATGGCACCTTTACTGCCTGATAATCCCGTTTTTTGGTTGTTATCATTGCCAACCCAGACAACGTTGAGATAATTACCGGAAAAGCCGGAAAACCAACTGTCGCGATAATCATCGGTTGTCCCGGTTTTACCGGCAATGTTTAATTCAGGGGGGATTTTTTCCTTTAATTTGGCTGCCGTACCCCGTTTGACGATATCTTGCATCGCTTTAATGATTAAATAGTAGGGGGCGCGGGAAATCACTTGTACACTTTGCAGCGGATAACGCTCGACACGGTTGCCATAAGCATCGGTAACGCTGCTAACCACGCGCAACGGCATTCGATAGCCGCCATTGGCCAAGGCTTCGTAGATTTGGGCAATTTCCAAAGGACTCATCGCCACCGAACCCAGGACCAGAGACGGGTATTGCGGCAGGCCTTTGCGAGCCCCAAAATCTTCCAGACGCCCAACCACATCGTCAATACCAATATCCAAACCAATACGTGCCGTGGGAATATTATAAGATTTAACCAGGGCGTCGATAAACAAGACTTTGCCTTTGTTACGCTTGGAGTAATTTTTTGGTTTCCAAACCTCACCTTTGACTTTATACACCAGAGGCGAGTCATCGACTAAGGTAGATAAACTATATCGCTGCGGATATTCCAAGGCGGCTAAATAAACCACCGGTTTTAACAAAGAGCCCGGTTGCCGACGTGCTTGCACGGCACGGTTAAAACCGTGCCGGGTGGCGTCTCTATCGCCGACAATGGCAACAACTTCTGCCGTCGGGGTATTGACAATCACCGAAGCCACCTGTAAAAAATTTCTCTTTAGGCCGTGTCGTTTTTCCAAAACCGTCAAGGCCGCTGCCGCCGAGTTTTCGGCTTTTTCCTGAATAATAGGGTCGAGGGTGGTAAATACATTTAAACCGGATGCTAATTTTTCTCTGTCGTAATGTTCGTGCAGTTTTTTGTAAACTAACTGTAAAAAAGAGTAATAGCGGTCTTTTTTAATGCGTTCACTTTTCGGCAACACGTCCAGCGGCAGGGTTTTGGCCAACTCGGCTTCTTTTTGCGCAATCAGGTTTTGCCCTGTCATCACATCTAAAATCAGGGCGCGACGTTTTTTGGCGTATTGAGGATGCTTAAACGGGTTGGCTCTGGCGGGTTCTCTGACTAACGCCACCAGACTGGCAATTTGGTGCACCCCCAACTCTTTCAGCGGCACGCCAAAATAGAATTCCGATGCCAAACCAAAGCCGTGAATCGCCCGTCCACCATCCTGACCCAAAAAAATTTCATTCAAATAACCTTCCAAAATTTGTTGCTTGGAATAATTTTTTTCCAAAATAACCGCCATAATGGCTTCTTTTACCTTGCGGGAAATTGTCCGTTTTTTGGTCAAATAATGATTTTTTACAAATTGTTGGGTTAAGGTACTCCCCCCTTGACTTACCCGCCCGTCTTTTATGATTTGTACAGTAGCACGCAACAAGCCTTTGGGATCAATGCCCGGGTGACTGTAAAAACGTCTGTCTTCAGTGGCGATAATGGTATCTACTAAAATTGTCGGGGTTTCCTTTAAGCCGATAAGGACACGGTCCTGCCCGTGTTTGGGATAAATGGAGCCGATAAGCAACGGCTCTAAACGCGTAATGGGTAAAATTTTGGCCTTTTTGATATCATACAGCTCCTTGATTTTATTATCTGCTAAGGTGATTTTGATGCGTTGGGCAGGCATTTTAGTGTCCCAAAAATTAAAAGCGTTTTTATACACAATAGCCTGATTACCACTGATGCGGTACGTCCCGGGTTCGGACGCATTCTTCGTTTGGTGATAGCCCAGGTAAGCCAATTCTTTTTGCAGGTCTTTGGCTTGTAGTGAGCGTCCTTGGTATAAGTCCAGCGGTCTGGCATAAACGCGTGATGGCAATTCCCATAGCACGCCTTCCAACGCTTTGTCGCTTAATTTATATTTATCATCCAATTCAACAGCATATAGCCAAATACCAAAAAACAGAACAATACCCAAAAACAGCCCAAAATAGAAAACCATATAAAAAATTCTGACCAATAACGGTCGTTTTTTCAGGGCTTTGACGCCAACTTTTTTGTTCTTCCTGGCTTTTCTGGTTTTTCTTTTCTTAAAAATCATAAGCTATGTTTTGTGTGATTAAACGGCAACGGGGGCGGCAATATGCGGGTGAGCCTGATAACCAATGACCTGAAAATCGTCAAATCGGTAAGCAAAGACAGAGTCCACCTCCCGTACGATGTTAAGGGTCGGTAACTTATACGGACGACGTTGTAATTGCGTTTTGGCCTGTTGCAAGTGGTTACTGTATAAGTGTACGTCACCACCGGTCCAGACAAACTCGCCCACCTCAAGCCCGGTAGCTTTGGCAAACATATGCGTCAATAGAGCATAACTGGCGATATTAAACGGCACACCCAAAAAAACATCGCAGGAGCGTTGGTACAGTTGGCAGGATAATTTACCGTCCGCCACATAAAATTGGAAAAAAGCATGACAAGGGGGTAAGGCCATTTCACTGATTTCGCCGACATTCCAAGCGCTGACAATCATACGCCGAGAGTCCGGCTGGTGTTTGATTTGTTCAATGACTTGGCTGATTTGGTCAATGGTTTCACCGTTGGGTGCCCCCCAACTGCGCCATTGATGCCCGTAAATCGGGCCCAAATCACCGTTTTCATCGGCCCATTCGTCCCAAATGGAAACGCCGTTGTCTTTTAGATAGGCAACGTTGGTATCGCCGTTAAGGAACCAAATCAGCTCGTGAATAATCGAGCGTAAATGTAGTTTTTTGGTGGTTAACAGTGGGAAACCTTGGCTTAAATCAAAACGCATTTGATAACCGAACACACTCAGTGTACCCGTTCCCGTGCGGTCGGTTTTTTGTTTGCCGTGTGCCAAGATATGCGCTAATAAGTCCAGGTATTGTTTCATCTGGGCACCTTTCTCAATAACAAATACGCGCCGAAGAACATCATCGGCAGGGTCAGTAATTGCCCGCGGGTTAGCCAGCCAAACGCCATATAACCGATATGGGCATCAGGTAAACGGACAAATTCGACGGCAAAACGTGCCAAGCTGTAACCAATCAAAAACAAGCCGCTGACCCGCCCGATGGCGGGTTTTGTTCTGGCAAATAAATAAACCACCACAAATAAAACCAGTCCCTCTAAAATGGATTCATAAAGCTGTGAGGGATGGCGGGGTAGTTGCTGCGGGTCTTGCGGAAAAACCACGGCCCACGGCATATCGGTGGCATGTCCCCACAATTCGCCATTGATAAAATTGCCGATACGTCCGAAAAATAACCCCGGGGGAACAGCCGGCGCGATGAAATCCGTCACCGAGAGAAACGGGAGCCGATTTTTCCGGCCAAATAACCACATGGCAATGATGACCCCCAACAACCCGCCGTGAAAGGACATACCGCCTTCGGTAATTTTGAATAAATAAAACGGATTTTGCCAAAACAGGTCAAAATGGTAAAGAAATACGTAACCGATACGCCCACCCAGAATGACACCCAAAATAATATAAGTTAATACCGAGCTAACCAAATCTTCATGCCAATCGGGGTAGTCTTTTGACCAGCGCTTAAGTAGTTGATAACCTATCAAAAAACCAATGGCATACATCAGCCCGTACCAAGTTGGGCCAATGCCGCCAATCTTGAAAATATAGGGAGAAATCTCGGGTAAATGAATCATATCTTTGTGTTGCTAAAAAACCAGTCAACCAGCATTATACTAAAAAATTAACAAAAGACCGTGATAAATACGTGAAGTTTTTGTGAAGTTTAAAGAATACACAAGGTCAGAATCAGTTAAAAAGGGGTATTGTGTTGTTTTTTAATCGTACGATACGTTATTTTTTCCACTTTTTATAAGGCTCAATTGCTAAACGAGAATTACGATAACGGTTTTTATCACTGACATCCTTGCCCACCCAGTCGGGGAGCTCATAACTTTGCGCCTCATTTAACAATTCGATTTCGGCAATTAACAAACCCTCGTTATCGCCGTGAAATTCGTCCAGTTCCCAGAGCATGCCTTTATACTTGATTAAGTGTCGTGTTTTTTCCACCAAGGGGCTGTTGCATAATTTGTCCTGCATTTCTCGGGCATCGGTATAAGGAATATCATATTCAAATTCCAAGCGTGAAATACCGTTGCGTTTGCCTTTGACGGTAATTTCTGCACTGTGATCGTCTTGATAGCAACGAATACGCACGGTCGCTTCTTCCGACTTGATATAGCCTTGAGTGATATGTTGAGCTTCTTTGACGTGTTTTCGCCATTTATTATTTTTAACCAAATATTTACGTTCGATTTCAACTGACATAAAAGACAAGCCCTCGGATAAAAAATATTGCCGGTATTTGCCGGTATTATCCCTAGCGGATGATGATTTGTAAAGCATTCTATTGATTTATATCGGTTGGCTTGCTATCATGCGAAATTATCTAAACAATAAACGAGGAGTAAAAATGAGCTATATTGATATTAATTCAGGACAAGTCATTGCCTACGCCGATGGTGATACGCGCCAGCGTTTTATCCGTAAAACCTATATTCATTTGGCATTGGCAATTGCTTTATTTGCCCTGTTAGAGTGGGTAATGGTGTCAATGGGATGGCACATCAAAGCGATGGCCATGTTAAGCGCCATTGGTCAGTGGGGTTGGTTGGGAGTTTTGTTTGTTTTCGGGTTTGCCTCTTCCTTGATGCATCGCTGGGCGGCGAACAGTATCGCGTTAGAGAAACAATATATGGCCTGGGCAGGCGGAGTATTGCTGGAGGCGCTTATCTTCTTGCCAATGATTGGTATTGCATTGATGTTTTCCGAACGTGCCGGAGACACCAATATACTGCAGCAGGCATCTATCGTCACGATTGCCTTGGTGGTTGGTTTGACGGCGGTGGTTTTTACTACCGGTAAAGATTTTTCTTTCCTGCGTCCGATGCTTACCATTGGCTTTTTTGTCGCTGTCGGTCTGATTGTTTTGGCAACATTGTTTGGTTTTACTCTGGGGCTTTTGTTTTCCGGGGGAATGGTTATTTTTGCCGCTGCCGCTATTTTGTATGAAACTTCGCAAATTCAGCACCATTATCATGAAAGCCAGTATGTCGGTGCATCCCTGTCGTTGTTCTCTGCCGTTGGTATGCTATTCTGGTATGTCTTGCAGTTTATGCTGTCATTTGCAGGCAATGACTGATCGGCATGGCGAAAAAATTTTAAAAAAAGCCCGGTATCGGGCTTTTTTTATTGCCCGTTCTCTGCCGTTTTGCGTTAAAATAGCGTCTCTATGATTCTCTGGATAAAAAATAGATGAAAAAACCAATTGTCCCGATGCAAACTTTTGCCGCCCGCCGTCAACAATTATTACAAGAGATTGGCGATAAACTGCTAATTTTGCCCGCCAATAGCGAATTAATTCGCAACCGGGATTGTCATTTTCCCTTTCGTCAGGACAGCGATTTTTTGTACTTAAGCAACTTTAATGAACCCGATGCGGTACTGGTTTTAGACGGTAAAGCCCAAAAAAGTCTCTTATTTAGCAAACCGCTGGATGCGCTGCATGCAATTTGGGAAGGGGAAATTATCGGACAGGAAAGAGCAAAAACCGACTATCTTTTTGATGAAGCCTACGCCTTGGAAGCATTAGAGCCGGCTTTGCTGAAATATTTTTATACATACGACAGTATTATTACACCGTTTAGTCGCTACTCTGCTTTTGATTGTTTGTTGTTAAAACTGATTAAACAGGCCAAGGAGACTCGCCGAGCCAGAGCACCGCAAAATTGGCTCAATAGTGACCAATTTATTCATCCTCTGCGCCTGCAAAAAGACAGCCATGAAATCCAGATGATGCAATATGCAGCCGATATCTCTGTGGTTGCCCATCAAGCCGCTATGCGCGAAACACAACCTGGGATGAATGAGGCGGAAATAGCCGCTCTATTGGATTATCACTTTGCCAAGGCGGGTGGCACGGCCGCTTACGGGCATATTGTTGCGGCAGGTAATCATGCCTGTACGCTGCACTATACCGATAATAACGCTCAGGTGTTGGAAAATGATTTGATTTTGCTTGATGCCGGCTGTGAAATAGATGGGTATGCTGCTGATATTACTAGAACTTTTCCGGTTAGCGGAAAATTTACCGAGCCGCAAAAACGGGTTTACGAGTGGGTTTTACAGGCCATGCAAGCTGCCTTTGCCGCTTGTAAAGTCGGCAATACCATTCGTCGTCCACATTTGGCTGCTGAAAAAGTATTGATTGAGGCAATGTTGGATTTGGGTTTGTTGACAGGGGATGTTGACAGTGTGAGGCAAAGTAAAGCTCATCAGAAATACTTTATGCACGGTACCAGCCATTGGTTGGGAATGGATGTGCACGATGTCGGGGACTATCAAGATGAAAACGAGCACTGGCTGACGTTGCTGCCGGGTATGGTGATTACCATAGAACCGGGATTATATATTCGTGAAGATGATATGGATGCCCCGGAAGAACTGCGCGGTATTGGTGTACGCATTGAAGATGATATTTTGCTTACCGAAGATGGTTATCGTAACTTAACAGCAGCTGCCCCGAAAACGGTGGCGGAAGTCGAAGCTGCTTGTCAAGGACTTTAGCGGATTGGCACCCCATAGGTTTCACGTGAAACCTATGGGGTGCTTTGACAATAAATGACTAATAGCAGATTTGTTCATTGTATAGAAACTGACCATTTAGCAGAAGCTAAGGTGAATATCACGGCTGCCTGCCACTTATCCTGTTTAACGGTTATTGATACAACAACAGATTTCAATCAGAATAAATGGCTGGGTCAGGAGTTAGACCATACACTGATTTATATTCATAGCAATAGTAAAATCAACGGTATTTTGGCAGTTTGCGGCTGTGTTCGCGGCGGTTGCCACTTGTTTTTTGTTTTTAAAAGAGAGCGTTATTCACCCTTTTATCGAGACTTTTTTATCCCAAGACTAAAACAAATCAGCGAAAAACAACAATCATTACCTTGTCCTTGCCAGAAAAATAAGGCGATTTCCAGCACTATCAATCTGGCATCTTTAATTAACCAAGTGAAAAAGACAGTTAAAACAGGACAAGCCACCCATATTATCGGGGCAAGAGGTACGGGAAAATCCACTTTATTGGGGCAGTACATGCGTGAGATTTGCCAAACAGAAAATAGTTACGTGGTGTTATTATCCCGGTCACGATTATCTGCAAGCAATGCGCTGAAGTATCTCGATAATGTTTCACGTGAAACCTTTCGCTTTATTACCCCAAGTTCACCGGATTTATCCATACTGGAAGTTGCTACACATATTGTTATTGATGAGGCAGCAACAATTAATCGGAGTTTATTGAACAAAATTTATGCATTCAATCACCAGGCAATTATTTTACTTGCCACCACCACCGATGGGTACGAAGGTACAGGACAAAGTTATCGTCTTTCTTATCTTAAAAATAATGATAAAGTGATACATTTGACTGAGCCTAAGCGCTTTTCAGCCAATGATCCGTTATACCTTTTATCGCAAAAACTTTGCCAACCTAACCGAAATGATAATCGCAGTTCCTTAGCAGAGGGCGTAGCCTTATTTTCTGCCAAGGAGCTACAGGAAAAAGGCGGCATATTCCCTGTTTTTTCTTTGTTACAGCGGGCCCATTATCGAACAACACCGAATGATTTTGCTAATTTTTATGATAACAACGGTCTGTTTATTGCGGCAACGCAAGACAAACAAATTATCGGAGCAACCTATGTATTAGAAGAGTCTTTGCCGCAAAATGGCAAGGATTTGGCTCTGATTGAGGGTATTATTAACGGCAGGCGGCGTGTTAAAAATGCAATGACCCAACAAGCGCTTATTCATGCCTATGGTTATAATGGTCATACCGATAATCTCGACGATGATATCGCAACCACTGTTGCTGATAAGAAAATTTTACGTATCAGCCGTATCGCTGTCAGTGAAGGCCAGCGCCGACAGGGAGTGGCAACGGCAATGCTTGAACACCTGAGTGAATACGCTCAACAACATCGGATAGACTTTATCAGCACTTCTTTTAGCGGCCGTCCCGATACTTTACAATTTTGGCTTTCTCAAGGATTTACCTTAGTACGCATTGGCATTGGGCAAAATAAATGGCATTACCGTTTTGCCTTATTAATGTTAAAATCTTTATCGCCCGGTCAGCAACAAATGATACGGCAGTTACAGCAGGCCTTTATCCGGCATTTCAATTATTATCGCGTGGCCTATTGGCAACAGGATAAAGCGATTTCGGCAGCAATCGAGCAATCAACGGACTGGTCAATAACTCCTTCATCTTGTGTAGCTAAGCAAACCATTCTTAAGGCCATCGATAGTGTTCTTTTGCACTATCGCGATATTCATTGGGTCTTGCCTGTCATTAACACATGGGCACGAGAGCGCACCCTGCCTGATAGACTAAATCCGGCAGTCAAAATGCTGTTAACGGGTAAATTTTGCCACAAAAAAGACCAAAAAAATCTATTTAATACTTTGTTTTTAATAAAAAAATATATCTCGTGACTATACTACCTAACTCCAAGCAATAAGTTATCTTTGTTGAAGGTACTTAAGGGCACTTAAGGAAAATCTGCAAAACGTGCATTTCGCAGAGCTTTCTTAAGGCTATCAGAAGCAATAGATCGGTGGCGGATGCATTCAACGCCTTCCCACACCGATAACCGTGTTGGTGATGTATGAACCTGGTTATGTATGTCACGCCACCATTTCCCGGTACAATGCTGACCCGACCACTCGCAAGTGGTTGCGGTTACGTCATCTCGCTGTAGCTATAACGGCAAGACGGTGTCAAACAGCAAGGGGAATTAATTCACTTTACTATGGCTAATTTTGCCAGGTATCTCGTAGTCCGATGGTTTCATTAAATACCAAGGCATCGGGACTGCTTTCACTGTCGGCGGTAAAATAACCGACCCGTTCAAATTGGAAAATTTCGCCTGTCCGGGCATTGCCCAATGAGGCCTCAATTTTGGCGCCGCGATTGACTTGTTTCGACTGCTCATTGATGGCATCGGTAAAGTGTTCGGCCTGCATCGGATTGGCCATGGTGAATAAACGGTCATAATGAATGACAGTCGCCTCTTTTGCCGTGCTGGCATCGACCCAATGAATCACGCCCTTAACCTTGCGGCCGTCTGCCGGATTCTTACCCAGTGTATCCGCATCATAGCGGCAAATTAATTCTATCGGCTCTCCACTTTCATCTTTGATGACTTTATCGCAGCGGATAACATAAGCACCGCGTAACCGGACTTCCTCGCCCAACTTCAGGCGTTTAAATTTTTTATTCGCCACTTCTCTAAAGTCGTCCTGCTCAATATATAAGGTATTAGAAAAACTCACCTGACGCTGTCCCATGTCGGCATTTTGCGGATGGTTTGCTACATACAGTGCTTCCGATTGTCCTTCGGCATAGTTACTCAGCGTTACTTTCAACGGTTTTAATACCGCCATACGACGTGCCGCCGTATTGTTTAATTTATGACGCAACAATCCTTCGAAAAAGCTAAGCTCAATGGTTGCATCGCTTTTGGTAATGCCGATTTTTTGACAAAATTCCCGAATAACCGATGCCGGCACGCCCCGACGGCGCAGTCCGGCGATGGTTGGCATTCTCGGGTCATCCCAGCCTTCAACGTGGTTTTCTTCGACCAACTGGATTAGGCGGCGTTTGGATAGTACGGTATATTCCAATTGCAGGCGCGAAAATTCAATTTGTCGCGGCGTACAATCGCTATCCAAATGCTCGATAAACCAATCATATAACGGGCGGTGGTCTTCAAATTCCAGGGTACACAGCGAGTGGGTGATACCCTCCAGCATATCCGATTGCCCGTGGGTAAAATCATACATCGGGTAAATACACCATTTATCGCCGGTACGGTAATGATGGGCGCGGCGAACGCGGTAAATAACCGGGTCACGTAAATTGATATTGGCGGCAGCCATATCGATTTTGGCGCGCAACACCACCTCACCATCGGCAAATTCACCGTTTTTCATTTGCGCAAATAGCTGTAAGTTTTCTGCAACGCTGCGGTTGCGGTAAGGGCTGTCAACACCGGCCTGATTTAAGTTGCCGCGCTGTTGGCGAATCTCATCACTGCTTTGGCTGTCAACGTAAGCCAGTCCTTTGTTAATTAATTCAATGGCCATGCCATACAATCGAGCAAAATAATCAGATGCATAACACAATTTATCCCATCGATAACCCAGCCATTTGACATCTTCTTTAATGGCTTTCATATAGACATCGCTTTCTTTTTCCGGATTGGTGTCATCAAAGCGCAGATTGCATTTGCCTTGGTACTGTTGTGCCAAATCAAAATTCAAGCAGATAGCCTTGGCGTGGCCGATATGTAAAAAACCGTTGGGTTCGGGAGGAAAGCGCGTTTGGATGGCTGTATGCTTGCCATTTTTCAGGTCGTTTTCAATGATTTCTCGAATAAAATGTGTTGCTGTTGCAGATTCCATATGTAAAATATTCTAAAATAAAAGCATTTATTATATAATCTTTGTCAAGAAAACATACAATTTATTTCAACTGCCGCCTGATGAGAATAAAAAAAATACTGCAATCCCCTCTTTTCCGCTTTTACGGCTTAGTGATATTAACCGGCTTGTTGTTTGCCTGTTCATCGGTGCCTAAGAACCCGCGGGGTATTGAAAATGCTTGTGATATTTTAGATACCGATGACAGTTGGCGTCAGGCATTCGACAGCACCTATCGCAAATATGGCGTTCCTCCCCACGTGGTGATGGCGATTATCTATCAAGAGTCCCGCTTTGTTGCCGATGCGCGTCCGCCGCGTCAGCGTTTTTTAGGCATTCCAACCACCAGACCCTCGACTGCCTACGGTTATGCGCAAGCCCTGGATAGCACCTGGGATTGGTATCGGGACAAAAGTGGCAATCGTGGCGCTGACCGTGATAATTTAGTCGATGCCGTGGATTTTATCGGTTGGTATATTCAAAGCAATTATGACCGTACGAATGTCTCCAAATGGTCAGCCAAAGACCAGTATTTAGCTTATCACGAGGGCAGTGGCGGTTATTTAAAGCAATCGTATGAAAACAAACCGTGGCTCTTGGCAGTGTCGGATAAAGTGGCACGTCGTGCCGCCACCTACCGCCGACAGCTAAGCCGCTGTTATACGCTCACTCCGCCTTAGTTATGTTGGATATTACCTGGTTTGGCGATACTGATATCGTCACTTTCCCTGACGCCGAAACAGCCTTATCCGAGCCTGATGGTTTGCTGGCGATCGGGGGTAACTTATCCGTCTCCACTTTGCTTAATGCTTATGAAAACGGCATTTTCCCCTGGTTTTCAGCGGGCGACCCGATTATGTGGTGGTCACCGTCAGAGCGTGCGGTGCTTGAGCCAAAAAATATTCATCTCAGCAAAAATATGCAAAAATTGCTGCGTCAGCAACGTTACGGCGTAACGATGGATACGGCATTTGACGCGGTGATAGCAAATTGCTCAACAGACTCGGCTATTATGCCGCGTTCAAAAACATGGATTACGGCAGAGATGCAAAGGGCCTATCGACAGCTGTTTGCCGCCGGTTTTGCTCATAGTGTCGAAGTTTGGAACGATAAAAAGCAATTGGTTGGCGGATTGTACGGTGTTTTTGTTAAGAATTGTTTTTGCGGCGAGTCGATGTTTAGTCAGGAAAGCAATACTTCTAAATTGGCACTGATTAATTTGGCCCGGTTTTTACAGCATTGGCAGGGCGCGTTAATCGATTGTCAGTTGCCAACCCCACACTTGTTGACTTTAGGCGCAACCAGCGTGACGCGTAAGGTCTTTAGCTGTCAATTAAATAAAATGCAAGATAATCCGATACTCACAAAAAAATCTTGGAGCGATTTATGGCAACGATACTCGGCATAGACTACGGCGATAAAAAAATCGGTTTTGCCGTTGGACAAACCATTACAGGCAGTACCAATCCCTTGCAGGTCGTTTATCAAAACGGTGAGATGTGGCAAAAAATCGACCAAATTTTTCAGGACTGGCAGGTGAAAACGGTCATTATTGGCAAGCCGGAATTGGCCGACGGCCGGCCCCACCCTTTAGAAAAAAAAATAGAAACCTTTATTATTGAGATGGAAATGCGCTATAATGTGGAGATATATAGGGAAAACGAGGCCTATACCTCTTGTGAAGCACAGGCATTACAAGGCGGTGAATCAACGGGCAAACCGTTGGATGCCTTTGCTGCTGCCATCATCTTAGAGAGCTGGATGCGCTCTAACATGGTCGGGTAGCGCTTTGATTACAACCTGATAATTAGGAGAAAAAAAAGGTGAGTAAAAAAGTATCTACCGAAGAAAAAAAACCTGCCAAGGAAAAAAGAGTGCTTGTTGTCGATGATTCGGAGACCATTCGACGAACCGCTGAGGCGCTGCTGAAAAAAGAAGGCTATCAAGTTGTGGCGGCAGAAGACGGGCTGCGAGCCTTTGCGGCCATTGTTGATTTCAAACCGCAAATTATTTTCTTAGATATTATGATGCCGCGCCTGGACGGTTATCAGGTCTGTTCGGTTATCAAAAATAATCCTGAATACAACCATATACCGGTCATTATGCTCTCCAGTAAGGACAGTGTTTTTGATAAGGCCAAAGGGCGTGTTTCAGGGGCCGATTTCTTTATGAGCAAGCCTTTCTCCAAAGAAGAGCTGGTCAACATCGCCGGTCAATATGTGCAATAAATGCAATAATTACCTGAGGCAAAGCGATAGCAGCATGACCACCGTAATAATGAATCAATCTTTTTGTAATTAATGAGGTTGCTATTGTGCCAAATGCCTTTCAAAATCTAAAAAGTCTGAGTCAGCGTAAAAAAAATAAAAAAGCAAACACCGATAAACCGGTTGTCGAGAAAACTTTTCTTTGTACCGTGGTTGACGGACAAAAGATTTATGTCGATACCGATGCTGCTACCGAGGTAATGGCACGAGTCGATGTGACACCGGTTGGGCATACCGTGACATGGTTTAAGGGGCTGATTAAGGTACAGGCGGAAATTTACGGTTTAGTTGATATTGCCCATTTTTTGCATGTCAGTCCGGTCAATTGTAGAAAGGGTTATGTTATTGCACTGGCCCGACGATACGATAATGTAGCCATTGCGGTCGATCATTTAGAGGGTTTGCATTCTTTTAACATGTTAAATAAAATAGAAAAAAAAGAGTACACCGATATTTTTCAAACAGAACAAGGGGAAATACAGGTGTTATCGGTCAAACGTTTATTGAGCTCCGATGAGTTTTTTGATATATCGGTATTTAACCATCCAATTCCAGAGAGTAAAAAATGAAAAATGATAACTTAAATAAAAAAAGCTATGGCAAGGGTATTTCTCTTTTTAGGGGCTTGGTATTATTGCTTGCTGTTGTTTCTTTTATCGCTCTGATTGTTATTGCCAATCGCTACTTGCAATCGAGCAAAAAAGTCAGCGATATCAGGTTAAAGGTTGACAGCCAAATTGAATTGGTTGCTAAGTTGTATCCCGAATATTTGCGTGCCGTGCAAGGAAAAACCAAGAGGATACGCACTTCCATTCAAGCCTTTGATGCTTACACTGCCGAGCAACAAAGCCAGACCAATTTACATTTGCTTGGCTCGCAAACCGTACGGTTAAATAATGTGGTTGCCGACTGGGAAGCGTTAAAATTATCGTTGCTGTCATTGTTGGCAAAAGGACAAAAGGAGCTGCCGGAAAACGCTGTCGTCTTTGATATCACTTTGCCCAACAATATCGAAACGGTGGAAAAACAGATTGACCAGTTACGCGGTGCTTTATTCGAACTAAAGTCGGCCTATAAAATCAAGACCTTTTCCAACCATGATCCGGTGTTATTGATGACGGTGCTGGCGGCGTTATCGGCAGCGTTATTTTTCTTGTGGATTATTATGCAATTGCGCAGAAATATTAACTTACAGACAGAGGCAAATCGACTACGCGTAGAGGCGGAGCAAAAAAGTCAAAATGACCAAAAAGCCATTGATCGCCTAATCAATGATATCAACGGGTTGTCAGAAGGAGATTTAACCGTAAAAGCCCAAACGAAAGAAGATTTTACCAAGGTCGTTGCCAATTCCATTAACGTGACCATCGACAACATGAGAAAAATGGTCGGCATTATTGCTAAAACTTCCGGTGATATTTCGCAAGCAACCGAAGACACTCAAAGTGTTTCTCAATTACTGAAAAAATCGTCTGAAGAGCAGAGCCAACAAATTACCACGACCAATAAAATTGCCGGTAGCATGTCGCACTTGCTGGGTGATATTGCCGAAACGACAGGGGATGCGGTGGAAATTGCCGAGGCCTCGGTTACCAACGCTCAGGAGGGCCGCTCTTTAGTGGTGTCCACCGTTAAGAGTATGACGGCTGCCAGAGAAAATATCCAAGATACCTCAAAACGCATTAAGCGGTTGGGGGAAAGCTCGCAAGAAATTGGTGATATCATTGAAATTATTAAAAGTATTGCCGATCAAACAAATGTATTGGCATTAAATGCCGCCATTCAGGCAACTTCTGCAGGTGAGGCCGGACGCGGCTTTGCGGTGGTTGCCGATGAGGTTCAGCAACTGGCTGAGCGTTCTGCCAAGGCAACCAAACAGATTGAAATGCTGATAAAAACCATTCAAGCCGATGCCAATGAAGCTATTTTATCAATGGAAAATTCAACGGCGAAAGTGGTTACCGGGGCAAATATTGCCGAAAAAGCCGGTAACTCTCTGGATAAAATCGAAAATGGTTCACAACACTTGGCAAATATCATTGTTAATGTATCGGATGCAACCAGGGGTGCTGCCGGTATGGCGGAAAATGTGGTTGGTGGTATGGGTTCACTGTCGGAACTGAATAAAAATGCGGTTGACGATGTCAGAAAGTCAGTTCAGTCGATTGATGATTTGAAAGGGCTGTCGGCTTTACTCAAAGAGTCGGTTTCGGGTTTTAGATTGCCAAAGTAATTTTTGTGGATAATATAATACTTCCAGCATTAGGGACAAGTTAGTATGAGTAGCATGAGTAAAATCAATGATAATCTATTAAAAAGTATGCAAAAAGCGATGCTACTCTGTTTGCAGGCAACGGAACCCCAGCTTGTTGATTTGCTTGAATTTGATGATGTTCAAGAGGTTGATAAGATAGTTGATGCGTTGACAACGGTCGAGGGAGCGTTGTTGATGCTGTCGGAAAAAACTGCCGCAGCGGTTTGTGCCGATATTCGCGACATAACCGAAGTCTTTTCTAAAGATACCGACACGGCAATTGAAAAAGATCGCTTACTTTATGCTTTTCTTGCACTGACCGAGTATGTCGGTGAACTGTCCGGTTTAACCCCGCCAAGTGTTGACTTACAAAAGACCCGCCTTTTTCTGACGCAAGGTGATGCAGTCAGTGAGACGATTTTCCCCGTCTCCCAAGAGACCAAAGAGAGTATTGCCTTTGCCATTAAAAAAGATTTGGCGATTAGCAAAAGTATTGTTGAAGAAAATATTGCTAACCTCAACAAAAAGAAAGTAAAGGAAGATTTATCAAAATCATTGATAATGCCTTTTGCCGCTTTTCGCTTACTCAATCATCGTGTTGGCGTTGATTTGATTATAAGTATCAGAAAAAGCCTGGAAAAGCACCTGACACAAAAGGCCGTCAAGGAGCTGGCTAACAATATGGTATTACTTGAAGATACCTTTTGGCAGTTAGATACTTTGGATCAGTGCAACGATAATAAACAAGATAACAGCAAAAAGAAACAAATCCGCTGTAGCCGCAATAACACCGCACAGTCAGCAAGAGAGGTTGTCGCAAGTATTACTCACCAGTTCTTCGAAAAACTTAAAGATAACGTAATAGAAAATTTCGGACAGCTTGATAAGCTGCCAATGATGCAGACGGCACAAGAACTATACCAAATAGCATCATCAATGACCCTTCTTCGGCAGCCTGCGCTGTCTCGACTACTAAAAAAAAGCGAACATCAACATTTGTTTTTTACCGCGCAGCAGGAAACGCTCAAAGAACCTGAGGTAAATAATGCCTATTTGGATGTAGTTATTCTCTACGAAATTATTTTTGAGCAGTTACAAAGTGACGCTCATGTTGATAAGCGGACACTAATGCTGCTCGATGAAGCGCAACAACACTTAGTGGATGCAACCAACTTTGTGTTAGAAAAAATGTCCGCCCCGGATTATCATCATTATGCTGAGGCAGACGAAATGTCTGACGAAGAGATTGAACGTATGATGTTGGAGCTTTATTTGGATGAACCCGATAAGGCGGAGAAACCTGTTCCAACGACCGGTGCGGCCGATTCGGCAGGGACTGGTTCGGCAGTGGCTGATTCGGCAGTGGCTGACGGTGTGCCAACCAGCGAAGAAACCACCTCAGCAGGGGGGGCTAATCAAGCTGTAGTCACCGGCGAGGTAAACGCAGATACGGTGGTGGCTGAAACGGCAACCGTGGGCACAGCGGCAACCGTTACCGCAGACACGGTAGTCACAGCCGCGGACGAAACAACGGCAAGCGGTTCGGTGACAGGCTCAGACGAATCGGTTTTGCCGTTTCCGGACGCATCCACCGGCGCATCGACAGATGCATTGGCGGATACGCCAACAGGTAAAGCCGAAACACCGGCTGATGAAGGTGGTGAAGAAAAACAAACAGCTGAAGCGATTTATCAGCAGGTAACCGATAGCAGTAAGCTGCGGTTAAATGAAGAGGTTGAGTCTATTTCAGCAGACGATGTTGATGAAGATATTCTGGAAATCTTTATTGAGGAGGCCCAGGACATTGCCGTTTTATTAAAACAGGAAACACCGCGTTTAAAAGAAAATTATTTTGATGAAGAAGTTATCCGTACTCTGCGCCGGGCTTATCATACCTTGAAGGGCTCGGGCAGAATGGTGGGGCTCAACATTTTTGGTGAATTTGCCTGGCAACACGAAGAATTACTCAATCGTGTCATAGCAGGTGATTGTCAGTTAAATGCCATTGCTTTGCGACAGTTGACCAAGGCTTGTCAATTGGTTGAAGAGACGGTTAATCAGGAGCCGTTTGTCGAAAATAAAGAGGTGCTGCTGTTGTCGGCGGCACAGGCAGAGGCTATTAAAGCGTTGTTGATGGGCAAAATTTCACTGCCTGAATTGAACGAACCTGCCCAGGAAACCGAGAAAGTTGTTCCTATCCCTGCAGCTGATGCGGCACTTGACGATAAGGCCTCTGAAACGGTTGCAGAAAAGTCATCTGCGCCGGAAGAAGAAGTCATCGATGAACCTGCTGCCAAAACAGAGCAAGAAGCGATTGACTTGGCTGAAGAAAAAATGCCAGAACTGCCTAAGGCGGCAGACGATGCCGCATCACCAACAGATGAATCCGAGGAAAAAGCATTTGATTTATTTGCCGCAGTTGATGATCAAGCAACTGCCAAGGCGCAGCCGCTGACACTGGCCG
>PDWI01003160.1_pt1 | contig 23617 bp, 18 predicted proteins | sample 1430891 | NCBI WGS metagenome assembly PDWI01 (sample SAMN01162508, study PRJNA174530) | Oral metagenome, whole genome shotgun sequencing project. | biome: Marine environment; feature: Marine mammal; material: Swab sample of the gingival sulcus; isolation source: swab sample of gingival sulcus... | reverse complement strand
CCGCCCGCGCCGATGGTACTACGGCCTGGCCCGTGGGAGAGTAGGTCGCCGCCCCACTCCTGTCCCCCCGACCCGCAAGGGCCGGGGGGACTTTTTTGTTTACTAGGATAGTATATGTAAGCCTTTGATAGCGCCTTTACTAGACTAATTTGAGCGTTTAACCTGCGCTTTTCCAGTGCCAGAGCAGGGTTTTTCCTATTTCAAGCCGCTACGCTACGTTTTTTGCCTCCAAACTGTTACAGTGTTTTGGCGATTTCCTTCAAAAGACTAACTTTGCACTTCGGGTGGGAAGCCTAGTGAGTGTACTTCTTGCTGGGTTCTCATTGCAGAAATGGTTGTCTTCATCTAATTACTAATTAAAAGCTTAAGTAATGTCGCAAAATTCTACGGCGATTGACCAGAAGGTTAATCCGCAGGTTCTTAACCATCCGGTGGGGCTTTTCGTCCTGTTCTTTACCGAGATGTGGGAACGCTTCAGCTACTACGGTATGCGTGGTCTTCTCGTGCTGTTTTTGGTGTCGTCAGCAACCTCCGAAAACCCTGGTTGGGAGTGGTCGCGTGAGGACGCAGGTGTACTCTATGCTTGGTATTCTTCGCTGGTGTACCTGACACCACTTATTGGTGGTTATATAGCCGATAAGATTACTGGTTCGCGCGTGGCAGTAGTTATTGGTGCTTTGCTAATGACCCTAGGTCACGGTTCCATGGCGCTGGATACGGAGTTCACCTTCTACATTGGTTTGACCCTTCTGGTACTTGGTAACGGTATGTTCAAGCCGAACATCTCTGGTATGGTTGGTGCGCTTTATAACGACGAAAGCAAGAAGGATAGTGCCTTCACCATCTTCTACATGGGTATCAATGCTGGTGCATTCCTAGGTATCATGCTCTGCGGTTACATCGGGGAGTACATAGGTTGGTCTTATGGCTTTGGTCTGGCAGGGATTTTCATGTTCTTCGGTCTGGCGCAGTTCTATTTCTCTAAGAAGCTTTTTGGTAGCATCGGTCAGCTCGATAAGTCGGGTAAGGTTGAGGTTGCTTCAGATGCATCTGCAGAGCTTAAGGCAGAGGCCAAGGCTGAAGAAGAGGCTATGGCTAAAGGTAGCTTCACTAAGGTGGAGAAGGATCGTCTTGTCGTTATTGGTTTCTTTGCGCTTTTCGTGATATTCTTCTGGTGGGCATTTGAGCAGGCAGGTTCGTCGATGACCATCTTTGCCAAGGACTACACGCAACGTGTTCTAACTGGTGGCTGGGCGCAGACCTTCGTTTGGGTTAACTTCTTCCTGACTGTCGTACCTGTAGCGATAGTTTCTTGGGTACTTCTTATGCTTGTGCAGAAGACCTTCAAGGTTATTCCTCTTTCAAACATCTTTCTAACCATTAGCTTTGTGCTCATCTGGGCGGTTGTTCTCTGGAAGGTGCTTGGCGATTTTAATTTCGAGCAAGAGTACGAGGTTCCGGCTTCATGGTTCGGTATTCTGAACTCTTTCTTTGTTATATCGTTCGCTCCAGTATTCTCGAAGATATGGGAGAGCAAGTACAACCCGGCTGGTCCTGTGAAGTTCGGAATCGGCCTCGTGCTGCTTGGTCTTGGTTTTGGTCTTCTGGCCTTTGGCGCACGTAACATCAAGGAGGGGATGAGCAGCGCAGAAATTTCGATGTTCTTCCTCATTGGTGCGTACTTCCTCCACACGATGGGTGAGCTGGCACTTTCTCCGGTAGGTCTATCCTACGTGAACAAGCTTGCACCGAAGCGTCTGATGGGCTTCATGTTTGGTATGTGGTTCTTTGCAAGCTTCATCGGTAACCTCTTCGCAGGTTATACTGCCAGCTACATTGATTCGCTCAATGAGATGATGGGTCTTTCTGGCTTCTTCTTGCTCTTCACGGCTATTCCGATAGCTCTGGGCTTGATAATGTTCACACTCAATGGCTTCTTGTCCAAGAAGATGCACGGTATACGCTAGGCTTTCTTAGCAACCTTTTCTTGAGGGGGTTCTTCGGAATCCCCTTTTTTTGTACATCAGTTTCCCCTTAATTACACAGTTATAGTGTGGGGCAACGTTGATTTCCAATGCACATTGTTGCAAGAATTCATCTTAGCGTTGAATCCTGTACGCAATCTGCTGGCTGGTTGGAAAACATGTATTACCTTTGGAACGCTAATATACTAATGGTGCAAGTCACCGGAAAATGAATATGGGGTATGACGCAAAAGAAGAACAACAACCGCAGGATTGCACTGATTATTCTGCTTCTCTTGCTCCTAGCAGCTGGCGGGTATTACCTGCTCTCGAAGAAAGAGGAGAAGCCCAAGCCACCAGAACCGCCCAAACCAATAGAGGAGGTTGAGCCTAAACCCGATTCAACCTTCGTGCCAGAGCAAGATTCTGTTCCGGTTGTGAAGCCAGAACCGAAGCCAGAACCGAAGCCAGAACCGAAGCCAGAACCGAAGCCGCAGCCTAAACCCCAGCCGCAGCCAGAACCGAAGCCTCAACCGAAGCCAGAGCCCAAACCAGAGCCGGTAAAGCCTGAGCCTACACCTGAAAAGCCTCAACCTGAGCCAGAACCTCCAAGGCCAGAACCCGTTGATCTTAACAAGGTGTATACGGAGGTTGATATTCCACCGAAGTTCAAGAAAGGGGACTTGCGTAAGTTTCAGAACTATATTTCTCACCGTGTGGAATATCCAGAGGTGGCGCGTGAGGTCGGGATTCAAGGTATGGTGCAGGTCGGCTTTATTGTCGAGCGTGATGGAAGCATAAGTAATGTCCATCTGGTTAAGGGAGTGGATAAATCCCTCGATGAAGAGGCGCTTCGTGTTGTGAAGAAGAGCCCTGCGAAGTGGACACCGGGTAAGCTTCGTGGTGAGTCAGTCCGTGTGGAGCAAGTGGTGCAGGTAGTCTTCTATCTGCGGTAAGAGTCCTAGGGATAGACTTCTGCTAGAATGCTAAATGCGTGGCATGCCCTTGGTGTGCTACGCATTTTATTTTGGCTTCTTGCGTGCGCTGAGTTTGAAGGTCCTCTTTCTACTGCGGGTGTTTTGTACCTAGATTTTGCCTATAGGCCTTACCTTCGGGGGGCTATAGGTAGGTGGCCGTCTTTTGTGTGCTATGTCTGTAGCGGAGTAAATATGAGTATTGCTTATGCAGGTTTTAATTTCAGAGGCGAAGCTGATGCATAGTGAGTTGGTAGCTCACTATCCTGACTGTACCGAACCATTATATGGCGCTGAGGCTAATGCTATTGCAGGGATGATGCAGCAGCTAACGGTGGAGGAGCTGGAGGAGGTATTTGGTGTGTCGCCTAAGCTGGCTATGGATGCCTATCTGAGTTTTCAGCACTTTCAAGGTACTGGTGAATTATCAATGCCTGCCCTTTGGGCGTATGCTGGCCAGGTTTATCGCTACCTAGATGCACCTTCGTTCAGCGATGAAGAAATCCGCTACTTGCGGGAGCATTTGTGGATTCTTTCTGGTATGTACGGCATGCTACGTCCGACTGATAGGGTGCGTCGCTACCGCATGGACGTGGGGATTCCCTTAGCTCATCCTGATTACGCTACGAATGTTGATTTCTGGCGTCCTCGTTTGACTGACCACTTAATTGAGGTAGTGAAAGGGGATGATGGGGTGTTGGTCAACCTCTTTGCCGAGGAGTTTAAACGGCTATTCGAGTGGAGGCGGGTGGCTCGCGAGGTGCGGGTTATTCAGCCCTCGTTCAAGGTAATTAGCCGAGGGAAGCCTAAGACGATAGTGGTGCACACGAAGACCTGCCGTGGAATGATGGCTCGTTATCTGATGCGGGAGCAGTCTGCAGCGCCGGACGATGTGATGCGTTTTGCGGATGGAGGCTATGCTTATGTTGAAAGCCTTAGCGATGTGGATCGCCCCTGCTTCATTCGGGCTTAATCCGGGTGATAGTAGATTGCATGTTGAGCCACTGTCTATGCCAATAGTAAAGTATGAGCATTTGAGAACTTTAGCGGACAATAGAGAAAACATTCCTGTATGTATAGATTACACGGTATACTAGCAGGCCTCTTCATCGTTCTTTCCGGGATGGCCATTTCAGCCTGTAGCAATGTTGACATGGAGACACCCCAGGGGCTATATAGCGCTGAAGATGTATGGCACTGTGAAATCTTTGAGGATGAGGGAATTTTTAGCGAGGATGAGAAGAATCTTGGGTGTGTTTACGTGATGCAGAAGCTCAAGGTGAAGGCGGGTAAGGCCAAAGGGGAGTGGGTCTTGTCGTATAAGTCGGAGTTGGGGAGGGAGGGTACGCTTCATCTCCGGGAAGGCGAGAGGAATGGCAAGGAAATCATGCTAAGGATAGATCGGGCTGATGTACTCGAGAAAATCGCGGAGGAGGTGGGCGAATACGATCTTAATATTCATCTGCAGGCAGAGGAGGGGCTAGATGGAATGGTGGAGTATGAGGGGAAGGATGGGGTTAAGTATGATGGGGTGTACAATACGGAGACCGGCGTGATGACGTTGGGGTATGTGCTTACTGGTGAGATGCGCTTGACCCTTTTGGGGTATACCCAGGCATTCCCAGCTCAAGGGGGTAGCTCCATTACGCTCACGAAGTTCGCAAATTAGGGTAGGTGGAGCAGAAGCAACCATTCTTCTCATAGCCTATTCCCCTGTGCACTTGATCATGAGGGGAGTTTTAGGCCTGGTGTTGGGCGTTCTTCTTGATTAATTGCTGTACACTCTTCTCTTTCCGGAAAATAGTACTACCTTTGCGGGCGAAATGAGGCCCCGTAGTTCAGCTGAATAGAACGTCAGATTCCGGTTCTGAAGGTCGTGGGTTTGAATCCCGCCGGGGTCACTCAACAAGGGTGGATGCGCAAAGTGCGTGTCCACCCTTTTGTATTTGGTTCGAAATAGCTTACCTTTGCGCATTAGTACCTCTGGGGTGATAGGCTCCAGACAAACAAGATTAAGAAGTATGAAGAAAGTAATGATGGTGGTTGCCTTGTCGCTGGCTGTGGCTTTTAGCCTGGGTTCCTGTGGTGGCAAGTCTGATAAGCCAGCCAAGGCTGGTCAGGAGGGAAAATCGGAGTCTGGGGCAAAGCCCGAGGGTGAAGTAGATGCCAAGACTTTTAGCTATGCTGTAGGTGCCCAGCTGGGCGAAATGTTTAGGGAGCAGTCGGTGGAGTTCTCATTTGACGATCTGGCCAAAGGGCTGAAGGATGCCTATGCCGGTAACAGTGAGATGGAGGTGCAGCAGATGCAGCAGAATATTCAGCTCTACATGGAGGCGAATGAGAAGCGTCTGGCCGCAGAGCGACTAGTAAAGAGTAATGCTTTCTTGGATTCGGTGGAGAAGCAACCCGGCGTACAGCGTGATTCTTCGGGTTTGGTATACCTCATTACTGAGCAGGGGGAGGGGGGCTCCCCGATTGATACGAGCTGGGTTGAGATAGAGTATACAGGGAGGCTGGCCGATGGTGAAGTGTTCGATGCGAGCGAGCGCCATGGTGGTCCGGCTGTACTCAATGTGGGGAATGTAATTGAGGGCTGGAAGATTGCTATCCCTATGCTCAAGGAGGGGGGCAAAGGTACCCTCTATATCCCGCCCAGCTTGGGTTACGGTGAGCGTGGGCGTCCCGGTATACCTGGTAATGCGGTGATGGTATTTGATGTGCACCTTGTTCATATCCTCAACGCCAAGGAGGTTGAGGCCTATAAGAAGGGTGAATACAAACAGAAGTAGCTTTAAGCAGGAGGAGTTGTCATGGCGGATTTGGTCAATGGTGGTTGTGATATCGTAGGGGTACTCGAGCAGAAGATGCCTCTCGCTACTGGGGAGAGCGCCCGGGGGCAGTGGCAGCGGCAGGATATCGTCATTGCGCTGACTGACGTGCAGTACCCGACAAAAATATGTGTGGAGCTATTCAACAATAGCGCACATCTAGCGGATAATATTCCAGAGGGTTCGCGCATACGCGTTTCGGTGAATATACAGTCCCGCGAGTATCAGGGGCGTTGGTTTACCGGAATCCGTGGCTGGCGTTTGGAGACGCTGGCAGATTCAGCACAGGGGCAAGCCCCCATGCCGCAGCAGGGCTACCAGCAGCCGATGCAACCCCAGCAGGGCTACCAGCAACCAGCGCAACCTCAACAGGGCTACCAGCAACCAGTACAACCTCAGCAGGGGGGAGCGAGTTTCCCGACTCAGGATGGCGGTGCTGTAGCAGGTGGAGCGTTTGACGATTTGCCTTTCTAGCGGAAGGGAACCGTTGGTGCTGATACAGGCCTCTATGGATAGACTATCGAAGAGCGTGGCAAAGATATTCGCCACGCTCTTTTTTCTTTTTATGGTGTTGTCGGCCTGTGAAAAGAGCGTAACTACTCTTGATGACCCCTCTGTGCTAAGCTTCTCGCTAGATACAGTAAACTTCGACTCGGTATTCGTAGGTCGTACATCTCCCACTATGGTACTATCGGTTTTCAACCCGACTAAGCGATCGCTTAGTATACCCAGAATATCCCTGCAGGGGGGAGAAGCCAGTCCCTATGTTGCATTGGTGGATGGACGACCCGGCCCGGTCGTGGAGAATGTAAGGCTTGATTCGCATGATAGTATTCTGGTCTTCCTTCGCTTCAGGAATGAGCACGCTGCCAATGATACCGTAAGCCGTTGTAATGATAAGCTTCTTGTAAAGACCAGTAGCGGTGACCATGCCATACCGCTTCTTGCCTGGACCATGAATGTCCAACCATTCAATCAGCTTGATATTCGTTCGGATGTTGTGTTGGATGGTAGCAAGGGGCCGCGAGCCAGGATAGCCAGTGGGAGTATCACTGTACATCCCGGTGCAAGCCTTAGCCTCATAAATGGAGCGCAGCTTTATTTCCCCAGGGAATGTGGCCTCGAGGTTAAGGGGACGCTCTGCCTCGCTGGCTCTAGCCAGCATCCGGTTGTCCTTGGAGCAGATAGGGTAGATCGTTACTATCGTCGCGCGTTGGGCTTGTGGAATGGGGTACATCTTTACCCCGAAAGCCAGGGGCATATCTTTGAGTATGCTGAGATACGTAATGCAGTGACCGCTCTGTACGTAGAGCAGGAGAAGGGGGCTAGCGCGGCTGCATACAACCTGCCAATCCGTTGGTGTAAGCTACTCTACTATGGGCTAGATGCCCTATATCTGGAGCATAGTCAGGTGCAACTGTATGGATGCCTGATAGCGCAAGGGGCGCGAAGTGCTCTACGTCTGCATAATGCCCGCGCCAGCCTAGTTCAGACAACCGTATACTCTGTCCTCCCGGAGCTCCAGCTACGCCGTGGACCGCTTATACGCCTTGAGCGTCCCGAAATGTCGGATAGGAATACGTTGTTGGTGCAAAACAGCATTGTTTGGGGGGACAGGGAGGAAGAAATAGCCCTTACACGTGTGGATAGCGATGCTGGTAATGTACTATTTACCCATTCCATACTCCCCCTATCTGATAGCGACATGCGGATGCGAATCGTTGGGGAGGGAGCGAGCAACTCGGCTCCAAGGCTGACCAACCCACTGGGGGGTGATTTCAAGCTCCAACCTCAAAGTCCTGCGGTGGGCTTAGGTCAAAAAGGACTCGCCCCCTTAGGTGGGGGAAGGGATATGTTAGGCTTCCCCTTTGAGCAGCCCGCAGTACATGGGGGAGTCCCCAATGCTGGGGCATACGCTAACTAGCTCTTTTATCGCTTCTGCTCCTTAGTCGTATATTCGTTGATAGCTACGCTATTCGGTGAATTGGCTGCGGAATCCCAGCACGGTTATGTCGTCTACCTGCTCCTCCAGTCCCATCCAGTTTTCTAGTTCAGAGTTGAGGATTTCTGATTGTGCTTTCGTCGGTAGGCTTGCCATACGGGCGATTAGACCCTTAAACCTCTCTTGTCCGAACCTCTCTTGTCCATCCTTGCCAAACTGATCTGTATAGCCGTCTGAGTACAGGTAGAACATATCCATCGGCGTGTAGCGAAGCTGGCGCGAAGTGAATGTTACCCCCGGGTTTACCCCGCTGAATATGGAGTCGCCTTTGTATTCATGCAAGCCGCTAGCATTGTAGTGCAGGAGAGAGAAGAAGCCCCCTGAAAAATCAATCATGTTATGCTTGGTATCAACCACGCAGAGTCCAATATCCATGGCATCCTCAGTGATACCACCGCCGACCTCGTCGCTACTTCGGTGCAGGAGTAGCTCGTTGAGCTCATTGAGTATTCTCGCTGCGCTCTGGTATTGCTGCGAAGTGATAATGCTCCGTAGGTAGCGTTCTGCTATGATGGTCATCATTGCACCGGGCACACCGTGGCCCGTACAGTCTATCACAGCGATGTATACAGTCGAGTGGTAGTGCGATATCCAGTAGAAATCCCCGCTGAGTACATTCTTGGGTCTGAAGAGCAGGAAGTACTCAGGTAGTATATTTTCCAAGTTCCACCTGGAGGGTAGGATACTTTGCTGTATCCGCCTAGCGTAGCAGATGGAGGCTTCGATATTCTGGTTTTGCGCTACGAGCGTATGATTCTGCTGGTTGATTAGGGCTAGATTCTCCTGGTGTTTGGCAAGTGCCTCACGATGGCTACGGTTTCTAGAGATGACAGCCCAAAATAGGGCAATGAGGACCAATCCCAGCATACCAAGCGCCAGCATCCGAGCCAGCTTTGAACGCAGAAAGCTCCGCTTAACGATAATGGTATACGGAGTTCCCTCTATCCATACGTCTTCGCTCATGGAGGCTCTGTAGTGTAGGGTGTATTCCCCTTCATCTAGCCCGGTGAAGGTTATGATATTCTTGGAGTATATGTCAATCCACCGCCCGCTAAGCTTGGGTAGCATAGCCTGATACTTTACGCTGTGCTTGGGATTATCATTCAGCAGGCTGAAGTAAACGGTCAGGGAGTTGTCTTCTGGGTTCATTGTTATGGTACGGGTCCCCTGTACAGGTACCATTCGTGAACGCTTCGAGCTGTGCGCAAGACATTGCGAGATGATGATGCGGTAGTTGCCAAGGTCCGTTTTTGGCTTGTCCTTAGGGTTGAAGGATATGAAGCCATTGGCACCGCCCAGGTAGATGCGTCCCTGTTTGGATATGAAATAGCTACCTGGGCTAAACTCCTTCAGCGGCTGACCGTCAGGGGTACTATATACCCTATAGCTTCTTTCTAACGGGTCGTACTCGGCGATGCTCTTGTCCGTGGCGATCCAAAGGTTGCCGAGGTCGTCCATGGTGATGGAAGAAATGCTATTCCGGTTGAAGTAGCCCTCATCGAGCACCCTTTCTAGCACTTGTTTTGAGTGGTCAACGCTGAAGAGCCCCACGTTCGTCCCAACGTATATTTTCCCTTCCTTACCAATCCGCAGGGATGGAAAGGCTAGGTTGCCTTCTCCCCCTTTGCCATGGGCAGTGTGGTAGGTATAGATGGAGGTATCTTGGAACTTTACTCGTTGCAACCCAGCACAGCTCCCAACCCAGAGGTAGCCCTTGGGGTCGAGGGCAAGGCTCTGCACATCGAGTTGCCCCAGGGGGCGAAAGCCCTCTAGGTTTTGACGGTCTGCGCTGAGGTAGTACAGGCTATCGCTCGTACCTATTGCTAGAGCCCCATCGTCTAGCTCCTCCAGGCAGCTAATATTCAGAGCATCTAGACGCTTGCGTATGGTTGGATTGCTTGCCCCCAGGTAGCTTTTCCCCCAGCTGTCCGTTCGGGACTGATAGCTAATAAATCCGCTGGATGTCCCCCCTATAAGCCTACCGTTTGCAAGCCGTCGGAAGAGGTTTACGTGCTGGCGTTCACCCTCTATTTCATCGCCCTTCCAGCGGTAGGTCTTGTTGCCCCCTCGGATACGATTAACTCTCGTTAGCCCGAAGGGGAAAGTCCCCACCCAAATGCTCGTATCATTCGGTGAGTATATCCCCCGTACCTGTCGGAAGGTGAAGGGAGTCATCGGATGCTGCTCTGCCAGGTGTGGCTCGAACATATACGGTCGGTCTTCCCAGTAGCCAATACCCATAGGGAGAGGGAGCCAGTACTTGCCCTTCTGCTTGAAGAAGCCTCGGCTATCAGGACGTAGGAAAATCTTCCCCTGCGCATTATAGAGCTTGAGTAGTTGCCAATGCTTCTGCTTGGGTTTGTAGTGTACCAGTTGTCCGCCAATAATCAACCAAGGGGTGCCCTGGCGATCAGTCCAAAGGCTAGTAATGCGCTTAGTTTGTAGCTGGCGAGGGAGGGGGTAAAGCTCCACTCCGGCATCTGCGCTCAGCTCTATGAGGCGTCTGCCATCGCTGAGCCAAATAGTTCCTAGCGCAGTCGTGGCAATTCCCACTACCCCTTGCATCATCTTCTCGGTAATGCTGTAGGGCGTGGTTTCTGGACGAATAAAACTCCGATCTTTGGGGCTGAAGATATGAATCTTCCCCCTGGAAACGACCCAGAGGTTATTGGCGATATCCTGAATGAGCTGTTGCTGCGAAGGTTGGCTAGCACACGCGCTGTTACCATCAGGCAAGCGGAATAGCTTACTTTCCCCGGAGTTCACGTCGAATTTAACTAGGTGCTGGCTGTTGAGCACCCAGACATACCCCTCTTTGTCGTAGATGGGATTGGAGCAGCAGTGAATCTGCTGGCCCTTTGCACCCGCATACTTGATGGTATAGTTCGTGAATTGGAGGGTTGACGGGTCGAAGCAAGAGAGACCGCTCCGGGTTGTAATCCAGGTTTGACCGTTTATCCCCTCGCAAAGCCCGCTGATATAGCTGTTGGCCAGGCTGGTGGTATCATCGGGCAGATGTTGATAGGTGACGAAATCCTCCCAGTCGTACCTGGAGAGTCCACCAGAGGTTGCGAACCATAGCTGTCCGTATGTATCCAGGTGTATGTCATGTACCGTTGATTGTGCGAGTCCATCGCTCACGGTAAGCGTGCTGAGGACTATTGTGCTGTCAGAATAGCTCTGCCCTTTGCCCAGAGCGACCAGCCCAGAAACAAATACAATGAGTAGTACGAGTCGCTTCATCTTCACGGAGTCTAGTTGCTAAAATCTGCATGCGCACCCTCCCCCCACTCGTAGCCCTTAACCTTTAGCGAGGGGGATGCTACGAAACGTCCCAGTACATAGCTTGCCCACTGTTCATCCACCCTGTTGATGGTCGTCTGCTGGCTACACACCACATTAGGCCAGGGTCTTCCGCTTTGTTCAGGCCTTTTTGCCCGGCCGTCCACCAGCAGGCTTATACCATGCTCGTGATCCTTCACTATGATGTCCCTGTCGGGCGAGGTTGAACCCAGCACTATCCATAGAAGGATACCCGGGTCTTCTATCGGGGCATTGTGGTCGACCAGCGCAAGGCATAGGGGCACCACGCCTAATAGGCTCCTGCCCTTGGCTAGTAGCCTATCATGATGATCTGGGGTAAATGGCGCATCCGAGCGCACTACATGCAGAAGGGGCGTGCTATCCACCCAGAGGGTCGTGCCCTCCTGGTGATCCCGCCAGTTGAGTTGTACTCCCGATTTGTGCGTGCCACCCTGCGCATTGATGAGCAGCTTCCCACCATATCCCATGCTGCTTGCAGCGTGATCCAATACGTCCATCGGGCCACGTGAAAATAGGAGATGCCCCCGCTCCTTGACACCGGTGGCGATAGCCCCCAGTACGGAGGGCACGTCTCTAGGGGAAATCTCTTCGGATACGCACACGATGTACTTAGTAAACATCATCTGCCCGGCTCCCCAGAAGAGGCTTGCAATGCGCTCTCCCTGCCCGGGGTAGCTGTGGCTAATAGAGGCAATTGCGAGGTTGTGCGCCACCCCCATGGGGGGAAGCCACAGGTCCTTAAGCTCTGGGCTTAGCGTCTCCTGTAGTAGGGGCTTAAAAATCTGCTCTGTACCCTCTGCGATATAGGCATCTTCCATGGGGGGCACGCCCACTACAGTGGCAGGGTAAAGCGCATCCTTACGGTGGGTGATGCAGGTTACATGGAAGAGAGGGTACTCATCCTCTAGGGAGTAGAAGCCCGTATGGTCACCGAAGGGGCCTTCGGTGTGCAGGGGTTCGCTGGGGTCTACGTAGCCCTCTATGATGATATCTGCCTCCGCAGGGATGTCTAGATCGCAGGTCTTGGCCTTTGCCAGGCGAACCGGCTCTCGGCGTAGGAAGCCGGCCAGCAGCCATTCGTCCATCCCCTCTGGGAGGGGGGCGGAGGCGCAGTAGGCCAGCAGGGGGTCGCCGCCGAGTGCTACGACGACGGGCATCCGCTCGCCCCGCTTGGCGTAGGCTCTGTAGTGGTTCGCACCCGTTTTATGGGTATGCCAGTGCATGCCGGTCGTCTGCCCATCCATCACCTGCATGCGATACATACCAACGTTACGAACCCCCGTATCGGGGTCGCGCGTTATGACCATCGGTAGCGTGATGAACGCCCCACCATCGTAGGGCCAGGTTTGCAGGATGGGCAGTCGCCCTAGGTCTGGGCTTTGCATTACGACCTCTTGTGCCGGCACATCGCCTCGTTGGGGCTTGGGAAGGTAGCGGTTAATCTCCAGGAGTACGCGTAGCCCCTCAAGCCGGAGCTTGAGGCTGGGGCGCGGGGTACGCCCTTCGCTCATGAGCTTCTCTATGCGCTGCGCCACCTCCTCGTAGCTAGAGGCCCGGAGTATCTCAAGCATTCGCTCCCGCGAGGAGTACAGGTTCATGACCACCCGGAAGTCCGCCTCTTCCTCGGGGCGGAGTACCAGAGCCTGGCCCGCACGCTCGCCGAATAGCGACCGGTGCGCCAGCTCCGCCATCTCCAGGTGGGTGGATACAGCTACGGGTACCTCATGAACGCCTCCCCGCTCCTCGAGTCTCTCTAGGTGTTTCCTTAGTCCTAGCTCCTTGCTACGTCCCATGGCTTGAGAATATCTGGGCTATTAGTGGTCTACTTGTTCGTACGCTTCCTGAATGCATCCTTTAGCCCTCGTAGTAGGCTTAGGCTAGAAGCTTTCATTAGCACGCCGAGCGCACTCTCTATTAGGTCGTTGGAGGCATCGTTGCGCAGCCCATCTATTCGCTTGGCGATAAAGGCCTCCTCATGGCGTAGCTTTTGTTCCAGCTCTTGCTGATATTGCTCCAGCGCCTCGGTGTTACGGTAGGGGGCATCCTCTGCGCGCTCAGCGGTTTGCTTGCGGGCTTCCTTTGAAAAACGGTACAATCTGCGGAGCATGGGGTCGATGAACAGGCCCGTGCGGAAGTAGTAGAAGATGCCCATGATGACCACCCAAAGGCCGGCCGAGCAGAGAAACCCTAGGGATATAGAGCCGAGCCTTTGCCCTATCCATATCCCAAAGGCTATAGCGATGAAGAGGAAGAAAACGGATGCCGCAATAATCAGGAAGATCGATAGCAACACGAATGAAAGCAGGCCTGAAATCTGCAGCATGGCCCGCGCACGCATCAGGGAAATTTGGTCGTCAACGTAGAGCTTTAGAGTGGCGAGTACATCCGCCGAGGTCTCGTATACGCGTGGGAATAGCATGGCTATAAGCTATTTATTTTGTTGGTTGCTAGAGGAAATAGATGCCAAAAAGCAAAGGCGCAACACCCACGTTAGGACTGAACCCCCGTGTGTGCTGCGCCATATCCTGCGTCGTGCTTCGCTATGCCTCTGGCTCTTCCGCTACGATTTCTGCTTCCGCCTCCTTGCTACGTTTTATCACCCTTTTCAGGTCGCTCTCGAGCTTCCCTACTCGGGACTTCATCCGGGAGAGAACCTCCTCGGCCTCCTCCTTTACGTCCTCAAACGTGTCGCTCATCTTCTCCCCGGCCTTCTCCTTGTAGTCGTCCATCTCTCGGGAAATCTTCCGACGGGTCTTGCTCCCCTTGTCCGGGGCGTATAGTATACCTAGTATTGCACCTGCCGCGGCGCCCACTAGAAAGCCTAGTGCTACGTTGCTGTTCTTTGCCATTGTAATGTTTATCTATTTTGATTTGCTGCCTCAACTATCTTCGCAAAGTTAGTAATAATCTGCGAAACACCTTGCCCTAGCCCTTTTGCGTCGGTTCGATGAAGAGGCTATCCATTGGCTTACGCACCTTCGGTAGTTGGCAGTACATGTCCTTAGCCGACCGGTAGCCTATTGGAAGGAAAAGGGAGGGACCTAGGTTGCGCGCCTTCAGCCCGAGGTACTCGCTCACATCCTCGGCTTGGAAACCACCGATGGGGCAGGCATCTATCCCCAGCGCAGCGCATGCCGACATGGCTACGCCCGTCGCGATATGTACTTCAGCATTGGCCCAGGCAGCCACCTGCTCCGCGCTACGCGAACCGATGAGATTGGCCACTACCATCTTTACCTGCTCAACCATGGCGGGGTCGCCTCCTCTGGCTTGGCTATGCTGCTCACCGCAGGTGACGACGTATTCATCTGGTAGGCTGAGCATGTGGCAGAAGAGTAGTAGGCGGTCGGACTCCACGATTTGGGCCTGCCCCCAGCAGAGCGGCTGTAGCGCGCTGCGCATTTCGACCCCCTCTATTACCATCACCTCGTAGGGCTGTAGGCCAATCGAGGAGGGGCTTAGCTGGATGGCCTCCTTTATCATCGCAAAATCTGCATCGCTAACCCGCCTATTCGGGTCAAACTTCTTTACTGCTGCGCGCCATTTCAGCGCATTCAAAAACTCCATAGCTGCTCTCCTTCTTAATGCTATTGTGTAGTCCCGCACATCCAGCCCACGCTGGATTCCCATCCCCTGCAAAGGTAGTAAAATATAATGGCTTTAAGTAGGGTCATAGCATCCCTTTTCTACCACGCCCAAAAGAGCTAACTTTGCGCGTTAAAGCCTGCGAACATGTTCAGATATATTGACCCCAGAAGCTACTTTACCAAGGTCGGCTTTGCCTTCCGTGCGCTAAAGGCTCCCTCCTTCCGCAACTTCTTCCTGGGGCAGACGGTCTCGCTCATAGGCTCCTTCATACAGAACATCGCTCTCGGGTGGCTCGTCTACCGGCTCACCGCCTCGTCCTTCCTGCTGGGCCTCGTAGGTTTTGCTGGGCAAATCCCTGGCCTGGTGCTCACCCCCTTTGCGGGTGTCTACGCCGACAGGCTCAATAGGCGAATCGGCCTCCTATCCACGCAGATAATGGCCATGCTCCTCTCCCTGGCCATGACCATCCTCATCATGACCGATACCGTCCAGATATGGCATATTATACTAATCGCCTTTCTTCTGGGTAGTGTAACCGCCTTCGACACACCCTTCCGCCATGCTTTCCTCTTTGACATGGTGGGGGATCGCGACCTCCTCTCCAATGCGGTGGCCATGAACTCCACCATGATAAACACCGCCCGTTTCATTGGCCCTATGATTGGCGGGGCGCTTATCGCCTCGGTGGGGGAGGGCTGGTGCTTCCTGATTAACACGCTTAGCTATACCGGTATCGTTGCCATCCTGGCCACCATGCGCATCATCAATGTTCGCCCCAAGGCTAAGCCCAAGCGCATCATGGAGGACCTGCGCGAAGGGGTTGCATACTCTATGCGCCATCCCTCTATCCGCTACATGCTCTTCCTGGTGGCCTCGGCCAGCCTGCTCGGTATGCCCTTCCAGGTCTTCCTACCCGCCTTCACCAAGCTCATGGGCGGCTCGGCCACGGCATTCGGCTATATGACCAGCGCCATAGGGGCGGGGTCCCTCACCGGGGCATTCTTCCTGGCCACTCGTAAATCCGTAGTGCGATTCCCCCTCCTGATATACATATGCATGCTCCTGTTTGCATCGGGCTTGCTGACCTTCCCCTTCTTCCGGACGGTGTGGTTCGTCGTCCCCATACTGTACCTTACCGGCTTTGGCCTCATCACGATGTTTGCAGGGACCAACGTCTACCTGCAGTCCGTGGTGGACGACAAGATGCGTGGCCGGGTTATCGCCCTCTACGGGATGACCTTTATGGGCATCACCCCTATTGGCTCGCTGATTATGGGGGCCGTATCTAAGTACGCAGGTGTACCCTATACCATCATAGGTGGCGGGGCCCTGTGCCTAGCTGCCGCCTTGCTCTTCCGCCCGCATATACCCTGCATCGTGTGGAAGGCCCACCTGCAGGATTAGTCCTTTGCTTCGACCTCTGTCGCACTTTCGTCAGCTTCCCCTTCGCCGCTATCAGCATCCTCCGGTTCGGAGGGCTCTTCCTGCTCCTCTTGAGGCCCAGCCTCCTCGGGCGTAGTGTCTGTTTCAGGCGGAACAACTGCTGCCTTCATCCCATCCTTATCCTTCTCTTCTTTCTCCCCTTCGGCTTTCTTCTTGTCCTTCTTTTTCCCCTTTCGCCGAAATATCGAGGTGAACTTATGCCATAGGTCCTTCCACGTGTCGAAGGTCTGCGAGAACACCACGCCCGCTCCAGCCGTGTAGGGCGAGAGGTCCGAGAACACCAGGTCGTCGTTGGAGCGCGCAAAGGCCTTGTACTTCAGGTTGGGCGAGAGCGAGGACTGCTGCGTTACCACGATGTCCCCGGCTACGGCCGAGGAGGTATTGTTGCGCGATATATCCCAGTTCGCATCTACATTGAGCCGCCCATCGAGCCATTGCATGGATACGGAAACCTCCGCCTCATCCTGGTTGGGTTGTCCCTCCCGGCGGTTCGGGCGGTAGTTGAACCCCAGGTCAATCGAAGGGGCGTTCTCTATCTGCGCCAGCCAGGAGTTCACCTGGTTGAAGAGCAGCTCCCAGAAGGAGGATAGCAGGAAGTTCGCATCCCCCTCGCTATCGTCCTGCTGCGTCTCGCCCTCAGGGCCACCCTGATTCTGCGTCTGTATCCCCCCAGCGAACATATTCAGCAGTAGCAGGGAGGCGAACTGCCGCATAACCTTCTCCTCGGTGTTGATGGCCGCCGCAATGAGCGACTGCGTCTCCTGGTCGGCCTGGGGCACCTTCACGTCGAAGGATATCCGTGGTGACTGTAGCGAGCCCTCGATGTGCACGATGCACTCCACCGGAATCCGTCGTTTGTACTTATCCTGCGCCGCCCCGATGAAGAGCTTGTCGAGCGAGGCCCTCGTTTGGTAGCTGGCATAGATGTCCGCGTAGGCTGACTGCGGCCCGCCCGAGAAGCGGATGCGGCTGCCCCGCTGTATCCGGAACTTCTTCGAGAGGATACCCTCCAGGACGAAGGTATACTCCCCACGCTGAATGGTGTACTCCCCGTAGATCTGTGGCATCTGCTCGTCCTTGTCCAGCACCATATGGATGTTCCCGCCCCCCTGCGCTCGTAGCATATCGCCCGTCCGCTGGTTGATTACAATCTGCGCCACCGCATCGTCAGTTATGTCGAAGTCGGCCGATAGCGAGAGGAAGCGGGAGAGCTTCGGCGAGATGAGTTCCATGGGCTTTTTTATCCCGCTCGAATCGGCCGCTTGGACGAAGCGCAGCTGCCGCGAATCTTTGGCTGTCGCCTGTGTCGGGAGGCGGAAGGTTAGGTCAGTCCCCGGCTCGGTCTTTGCGTAGAGGGTTAGCGATAGGTCCTTGAGCGGCCCATGGGCATCCGCCTCGAAGGTCGAGCTGAGGCGGCCGTAGAATAGCCCCGGCACGTTCAGCCGGGTATTGAGCAGGTGCATATTTTCCGCCTTGGCGTGTAGCTGGCATATGGGGGTCTTCAAGTCCTCAAAGTCCAGCCAGCCGGTGAGCGCAGTATGCCCTCCCTTTGTATCTGCAATGTCGAAATTCTTGGCGCGTATCCGGTAGCCCTTGAAGCTTAGGGTATCTGAGGTCAGAAAGTTCTCGTTCAGGTACGGGACGTAGATAATCGCTGAGTTGAAGTGTAGTCGTCCTTCTGCCCTCGGCATCTTGGGCGTGCCCTGTAGGGTGATGTCCGCGGAGATCCCCCCCTCCCCGCTGGCCGCTCCGCCCGTCAGCGGATGGAGTAGCGAGAGCGATAGGCTGTCCAGCAGTACCTGCCCGTTGAATTCCTTCTTCCCCACATCCCAGAGCATGCCTATGCGCATGTTGGTCTTACCCTTTAGGTCGTGGTTCTCAAAATCTATCTGGAAGGGGTTTTCGCTACCAGCCCAATCCCCCCTGAGCGAGGATGAACCGATGTATGCACCGTTGAAGGCCAGGTCTTTTTGCTCTAGCTGGAAGGTGTATGCCGGCGTGCTTAGCAGGGAGGATATGGTAAGATCACCACGAATCCCCCCCTCCACACGGTGGGGCGATACAAGGGGATCCAGAAGATTGAGATCCACGTTGTCCAGTAGCACGTGTAGCGTATCGCTACTACGCTTTGATATGTCGCCGTAGGCCAGCAGGCGCGGCCCCCCTGCACGTAGCGAGAAGTTCTGTACGCTAATCTTTGAGGAATCGGCCGTGATGCGAGCCCGCGAGAATTTCCATGTCTTGCCCAGCACGGACAGCACCGAGGGTTGCAGCCTCGTTATTGCGCGCCATGCTCCGTCCTCCTTCCTTTCCAGGTTGCTGGTGAACTCCAGGCGTAGAGAGGACGAATCGATGGCATGCGACTGTAGGGCCACCAGCGAGTGGACGCTATCGATGCCTACCGCCACGTTCACCGCCATGTTCTCCGCAGTGAAGGCAGAGAGCTTACCCTCATCAACCCTTAGCTCCAGCCGGGATATCGTATCGAAGCGGTTGACCCGTAGCTCCGCATTCGCCAGGGCGATGTTCTTGTAGCGGAGCGAGTCCGACCGGAAGATCAAGTCGAAGGTCTCCCCCTCGGTGTCGTACCCAGCATTGAGGTAGGTGTCGGGCGCAATGACCGCCTCCGGTTGGAAGAGTTGCAGTATGGGGTTAAGGCTACCCACCCGGAATTCCGCCCGGTAGGGTAAGCCGCTATCAGGCTCCTCTTCCTCCCGATCAGGTAGGGAGGTGCCCGGCCAGAAGGTAGGTAGGTGGTAGGATAGCACTCGCTGCGCGCTCGCCCAGAGCGGCGCAAATTTCTTGCCGCCCCATACCGTGCCGCTTAGCGGCTCCGAATCCATGGTGAAAACCTTTCCCGCCAGCACGTTCCGCGCCAGGAAGTTCGCGTAGGGGAGGGAGGCCTCACCCCGGCTATTCCTATAGCGGAGGTCAAAGAGCCGCACATCCCCCTCGAAGGAGTCAAAGTCCTTCCCGCTCATGGAGGCTGAAATCTCCGTGCTAAGCACCGACAGGCTATCCTCCTTCATCAGGTGCATACCGTAGAGGTCGGCCCGCGTTATGGTCGACTGGAATTCGAATATGGGCTGCTCTGCCGCCAGGTCCACGAGCCCGTCGAAGTCGAGCTTCAGTAGGGTATCCCTCACCCGTAGGCTACCAGAGTACCTTCGGGGGGCTAGATGCCCCTTCAGCTCGATGGCGTGGTAGTCGCTCCCCAGCAGGCGGATATGCGAGATATCCCCATCGACCCGAACGCTCGGGGTTCCCCGCTTGGGGAGTATACCATCCACTGAGGCCGTCAGCGACATCCTACCGACGGTGCTGTCCTGCATGATCCGGTCTATCGCCAAGTGCTTTGTGGCGATGCGCCCCTGGAAGGCTGTCCCCTTCTTGTCGTAGCGCAGCGAAAGGTCCGTCTTTACCTGGCCGATGTTCGAGCGTAGCGTACCATAGGCCACGAAATCGTTCAGGAAGCCAATCAGCGACCCCTGGTAGCCAATTTGCCGCACGTTTCGTAGCGTGGGCGGCAGCGAGAAGGGCTGCTGCGTAAGCTCCGACACCACGTAGGAGATGTCAGAGACGGAGGTCTTGAAGTCCTTGAAGCTGAAGTTCACCAGCGTCTGGGTTATCTCCGGTAGGCCCTCCATCGTCCCCTCGCCGCGAAAAACCGTATTGTCCCCCACAGACAGCCAGATATCCCGCAGGCGGAAGTTAGCCACCTTGCCCTCAAATCGGCCTGCCCCCCGCACGATTAGCCCAGGCCCCCAGGGAAAGCGCGTGAAGTAGCCCAGCGTACGCAGCCGTATTGTTGAGGGGGCGAGCTCCACCTCCATATCCACATTGTGCAGAAAGTCTGACATGGCCTGGAAGCCATCGTACTCCATCCGGACCAGCGGCACGGTTACGTCGTCGTGCGCCGTCCGTACCGAGCAGTCCCTGAAGGTCATATGCCGAGAGCAGAGCGACATATCGATATCCACCTCCTCAGCCTTGAAGCCCGACTTCTCCTCGGCTTGCATGCGGCTAACCCGTATCTCCACCGTATCGCGTAGCACGTAGAAGTGGTCTATCTGCCCGTCCACGTTGTACACGTCCATGTCCTTGTAGTTGATGCGCCCCGGGGTAACCGTATCCGGGTTGCGGCGCATACGGAAGCGTAGCCCCTGGAATAGCACCTTCTCAATGCTCATCTCGAAGCCCCGGCCGGGACGAGGTGGAGAGTTCTTCCGCTTGAATTTGGCCACCATTGACTTCACGTTCAGCAGCCCCGACGAATCGGCCACCAGCTGGAACATCCCGCTATCGAGCGTCGTATATCCCAGGCCGAGGTAGCGTCCCCGTCGCTTCAGGAAGGAGAGGGAGGAGGTGCAGCGGTGCGCATAGATGATGGTGTCGTTCGCATCGTCGTACACCGTGAAGTCCTCGATGGTAACCGCCGCAGGGAAGCGCAGCGCAAGTGAACCCATCTCGCAGCGGATACCCACCGTCTGCTCCGAGATGGCGCAGAACAGCTCCCCTGCTTTCCGCTGCATGTAGGGGAAGAGGAAGGCAACGTAGACCAGCAGGAGAAGCAGACCTACGGCGATGAGTACCCCCACCAGCAAGCGGCGAATAGACCGTAGTAGGAAGATGGTAGACCGCCGGGGGAAGCCAGCCAGCGCCCCCTGCCACCCCTTTATGCTACTACTCATCTTCGCCATCCTTCATGTCCCGGCCGATACCCTAGCGGCACGCCTATGCCCTATATATCTTGGGGGATAGCCCCACGCTACGCCCCAGAAGTAACACCATGCTATTGCGCACTGTCAACCCCTATGCCTACCCCCTAGCTGTTTGAAATGGTCCCTAGCCCTTTAGTATTTCCACCATGTTCGCCTTGTAGGTCTGCACCCCGGGCTGGTCAAAGGGATTTACCCCCAGGATTAGCGCAGAGAGCGCGCAAGACAGCTCTAGGAAGTACACCAGGTATCCCATCTGGAATGCATTGCGCTCCGGTAGCTCTAGCGTCATGCAGGGGATGCCCCCCGTCTCGTGCGCCTTGATGGTCGCCGCTGCCGCCACCCGGTTGATGCCATGGAGTCCCCGTCCGGCTAGGTAGTTCAATCCATCCTCATTCCCCGGCGTATGGCTAACCTCTATGTCGTGCTGGGCTCGGCCGAAGAGCAGGTGCGTCTCGAAGAAGAGCGGTAGCCCCTGCTGAAAGTACTGCGCCAGCGAATGCAGGTCAGTGCTGTAGCTAACGGCTACAGGGAACACGCCTCGGCCCTCCTTGCCCTCCGACTCGGCAAACAGCTGCTTGTACCACTCCCCGAAGGAGACCAGCCACGGCGAATAGCTAGCCCAAATCTCGAGTTGCTTCCCATGCTGGTAGAACAGGTTGCGCAGCAGGCCATACTGCAGGGCGACCCCTCCGTCCTGCTGGTCGTAGTTCTCATTCTGCGCCAGCTGCGCTCCCCGCATAAGCTCTCGGATATCTACCCCCCCCAGCGCCAGGGGTAGAAGCCCCACCGGCGTTAGCACCGAGTAGCGCCCACCCACCGAAGGGGGGATGGATAGCGCATGGAAGCCCTCCGACTGCGCCATCTGCCGGAGGGCGCCCCCCTCGGGGTCTGTGATGACGTATCCCCCCTTTGCCTCGTAGAGGCCAAGCTCCCGTAGCCGTGCCGACAGGAGGCGGAAGGCCAGCGCCGGCTCTAGGGTTGTACCCGATTTGGAGATGACAACCGTTGCAACGCGCTTACCCTCCAGCCCCTGCAGCTGCGCATTCACGTAGTCCGGGTCCAGCGTGAGCCCCAGGAAGCGTAGCTCTACGCGCGGGGCGGACAGCTGGTCTTGCAGGGCAGAGAGCAGGGACTCGCCCCCTCGGTAGGACCCCCCTATGCCGATAACGAAGGCCACATCGTAGCTCGTCGCTATATCTGCAGCCATGGCGTAGATCTCGTCTAGTGCGGTGCTCTCGGTGCCACTCGGGAGCGTGGCCCAGCCTATAAAATCGTTCCCCCTGCAGCTTCCCCCCCGTAGGCTGGCCAGGGCCTCTCTACCCTGGGCGGCGAGCTGCGGGAGGGATTGGTCAGCAATCTGCTTTGCCAGTGGCCCTAGGCCGAGTTGTATATTTGCCATGGTCAAATGTCTTTAGCGGTTTCATCATGCTACCCCTAGCCCCTGCAGAACCGTTCTGCCTGCGTCATCCCCCCATTGCTAGCTGCAGCGTAGTACTTCTGCATTATTCTCCAGCTGCCTCCTTGCTAAACGAGCAATGTGCTCAGCTGCTCGAACTCCCGTCGGGCATTAGCCCCCTCGTAGAGAATGCGGTGTATGGTCTCCGCAATGGGTAGCTCCACCCCATGCTGGCGGCTGATATGGTCGATGCCGTCGGAGGCGTAGTAGCCTTCCGCCACCATGTTCATCTCCATCTGGGCCGAGAGCACGGAGTAGCCCTTGCCTATCATCAGCCCGAAGGTTCGGTTGCGCGAGAACTGGGAGTAGCAGGTTACCAGCAGGTCTCCCAGGTAGGGCGAGGCGTTCGCATTCCGCGGCGAGGGGTAGGTGCCCTCTAGGAAGCGCTCCAGCTCGTCCTGCGCGTTGCAGGTGAGCACCGCCTGGAAGTTATCCCCATATCCCAGCCCGTGCCCTATGCCGGAGGCCACTGCATAGATGTTCTTGAGGATGGCCGAGTACTCCGTCCCGTATATATCCTGCGACGGGGTTACGCGAATGTAGTCGCTGCGCAGCAGGTTGGCAACCCGCTCTGAGTCCTCCGGTGCCTTGCACGCTACGGTTAGGTACGATAGCCGTTGCATGGCCACCTCCTCGGCATGGCAGGGCCCCGAAACCACGCCCATGTGCGCATACGATAGGCCATGATGCCGCTTGAGGAATTCGGAGGCTGTCAGGTGTTCCCCCGGCACAATCCCCTTGATGGCCGTAACCACCAAGCGGGATGAGAGGTCCGCCGTCAGCGGCTCAAACCATGTGGCCAGGTAGGCCGAGGGCACCACCACGAAGATAACCTCCGAGGTCTCCACCAGCTCATCGATGGAATCCGCAAGGTGCAGATGCTCCATGTTGAAGCGGACATCTGACAGGTACCGCGGGTTGCGATGCCGTGTACGTACCTCCCGCCGGCTCTCCTCCTGCCGGATGTACCAGTTCACACGAGGGTTGTTCTCATGCAGAATCTTGACTATAGCCGTGGCCCAAGAGCCACTCCCGATTACCCCGATTGCCATCCGACCATTTCCCATATTAGTGAAACCCCTTCCTAAAACCCGCGTTGTAGTAAACATCCCCCTGCGGGGCGACGATGAAACGCTTCTTCCCGCAATTGCAGCTTGGCGCATGGTAGCCCCGTCGCTTCCCGTAGGAGCGAGGTCTTCTCCGCGATGAGGCGCAGGAACAGAGTAGTACAATCGCCATGAGCAGCGTAGCCACAGTAAGCGGACGTTTCATAGCCCAAAGGTAGCGATATTTTTAGTTCTACCCTAACTCCCTATT
>PDWI01004468.1_pt1 | contig 23626 bp, 15 predicted proteins | sample 1430891 | NCBI WGS metagenome assembly PDWI01 (sample SAMN01162508, study PRJNA174530) | Oral metagenome, whole genome shotgun sequencing project. | biome: Marine environment; feature: Marine mammal; material: Swab sample of the gingival sulcus; isolation source: swab sample of gingival sulcus... | reverse complement strand
TATGTACAAAATTCAATATCCAAGCGATAGCACCCCGGAAAAGAAGCGTTATTTTTTTGCTTACAGTTTGATATATGGCTGTCAGAATCTGCATAATCCGTAAAGATAATCGATTCCCAACTCATTTCATAAGTTAGAAACCAAATATAACCTTATTTTTTGTTTTTTATTCCCTTTACGCAATATCTTCCAATATCTGCGATGACAATACTTCTGATTTAAAATCTTCAGCTAAAAAAATTAATCCTTTTAGTATTTTCTCCAATTCTTCATAAGTGTTGAATCTTGGATAAGGTAATAATGTGGTATTACTTTTATCATGACACATTTGAATTAATCGACATGTTCTGGTAACCGCTCCTCCAAGTTGCTTGTTATTGTTATGGTTTTTACACCAAATTATTGGCTCAATTACACCATATTTTATAGATAAATTAACCCTAAACTCTAATTTTCCTATTAGTTGAGTTTTGCTAAAAAATTGTTCTTTACGATTATATTTAAATTCAAAGTCGCAATTTTTTAAACTTTTTCCTATTTTTTCTACATCATATAAATCAAATGAAGCTTCTTTCTGGTGCATTTCTGCAATTGATTTATAGCGATCAAAAAAAGATATTGAATTATATAGTTTTATTTCTTTTGTAGTCAACATATGTCTATTCTGGTCTGAACCTAATAATTGTATTATATTGATTGGCAAGCGTTTGAAAACTCAGTTAGCTTAGATGCGCTTTGATTTATGTCAGGAACCTCTATTACTTTTTGACCTTGAAGTAATTGACCGTCAATTTCTGGATATTTATTTGATCTAATTTTGGTGCCTGGTGCATACTTTTGATCAATCTCTTTCAAGTACTTTTCAAACGTACTCTTCTCAATGTTATCAAAATCAGTGGCTTTTCTTAATACTATTTCACCTAAATCGTGATCATATGAATAGAGCCTCTTGCCATTTTTTAAATGCAATTCATGTACGTCATACCAATCATTATTCCTTGCCTTTTTATTAAAATCATTTCCTCTCTTCCAAAGTGCTTTTAGCTCTGGACAAGTAAGTTTGCGTCCTTTCTTTATAGCTTGGCTCTGCACCTTCATCTGCAATTTCTTCTACTATTTCCTCTACAATATCATCACCAACGCCACTAGTACTTTTTATCTTATTTCTAAGCTTTACCTCATCAGCTGCATTGGCAATTTGCTTAATGCAATTATTATGCACCACAACCCCACTTTCCCCCACAAGAAAATCATGCAACTCCTTGACTTCAATATTATAAACCGTCTCGCTTCCTTCTTTTTTGGTAGAGCTTATGGCTTGATATGTGGCTGTCAGAATCTCCCAACTCATTTCATAAGTTAGAAACCAAATATAACCTTATTTTTTGTTTTTTATTCCCTTTACGCAATATCTTCCAATATCTGCGATGACAATACTTCAGATTTGAAATCTTCAAATACCGGCAATATTTCTTGGACTATTTTTTTTAACTCATCATAATTAGAGAAACTTGGAGCACCCAGAGATACAGGTCTTTTAACACCTCTCAAAAGATCAAGTTGCTTGCAAATTCGCATTGCAACACTACCTATTTTCAAACCAGAAAGTTTTGATTTAGCAAAATAAACAGGCTCAACTCTACCATATTTCAATATTATATTTAAAACAAATTCAGTTCTACATTCTTCAACCTTAATCTGAAAAAAATTTTCTTTCCTAAAATACTTTGCCTTATAATTTAAATCCGTGATTATCGACTCAACAATCTCTTTTTTTGGAGTTTCTAGTCGCTCCTCTGACCTGTTTTGATCTACTATTTTACTATATCGCTCATAGAACTGAATAGAGTCAAAAACGGCTTTTTCACTTTCTGTCATCATATTACTCAGGTCTAAATCTAATTATAGTATTATACTGACTTGCCAGTGTTTGAAATTCAGCCAACTTGGATGCACTCTGGTTTGATGCTGGAACCTCCAATATTTTTTGACCATGTAGTAATTCTCCATCAAGATCAGGATAAGCATTCGATCTTATTTCCGTTCCTGGTGCATACTTTTGATCAATCTCTTTGAGATACTTTTCAAACGTCCTCTTCTCTATATTATCAAAATCTGTGGCTTTTCTTGATACTATTTCACCTAGATCGTGATCATATGAATCGAGCCTCTTACCATTCTTTAAATGCAATTCATGTACGTCATACCAATCATTATTCCTTGCCTTTTTATTGAAGTCATTCCCTCTCTTCCAAAGAGCTCGTAATTCTGGCCATGTTAATTTTCGACCTTTTTTCTTTACTTGCTCAGCACCTTCGTCGGCAATTTCTTCAACTATCTCTTGAACAATGTCATCGCTAATACCACCAGTACTTTTAATTTTGTTCCTAAGCTTTAACTCATCGGCAGCGTTAGAAATCAGTTTGATACAACTATTATGCACCACAACCCCACTTTCCCCCACAAGGAAATTATGTAGCTCCTTGACTTCGAGATTATAAACTGTCTCGCTTCCTTCTTTCTTGGTAGAGCTAAGGACTTTTGTGTTTCCGGACTTGGTCAATACTTCTTCTCCGACTTTAAGTTCACCGGCTAGTCGCCAGTCATTGTGGGTAATGGAGAAAATAGGATGCTGATAGGTAACGCCTAACTTATCTCCATTTTCAAAATGAATACTGTAAACGTCGGATGATTGATGTATAAATATCCCTGTTACCGGCTCCCAGTCGTAGCCATCACCGGCATCACACTACCGGCATCACACTCCGGCTTTTTCTGCGGTAGGATGTGCTTTATGGCGGTAATGCGAAACTCTCCATTAATGCCCTGTTCCGGAAGATTGAGAATAACCACTTTTTCAGTTTTGTAGCCTTGCTTTTGTATCCGGTCTTTATGCAGTGCCAACTTTGCTATCGAGCTGCCCTGAATTTCCTCAAAAACAACCTCATGCCAATCAGTATTATTGAGTTCGTATTTATCTCGCGCTCGTTGCTGGTCACTTGTATATGGGGCTTTATCCATCAAGCCCCGATAAATATCATCATCTGTACTTGCCGTTAATCCGTAAGTCGAATTGACTGTTTTGTGCGCCACAGCATAATCCAACAACTGCACTTCCTGTATCGGCACAGTGACCAACGGCATGGCAGCCAAAGCCATGGCAGGAGCTATATTGTTGACGTTATGGCGGGATATTGTGTTCTTATGTACAAAATTCAATATCCAAGCGATAGCACCCCGAAAAAGAAGCGTTATTTTTTTGCTTACAGTTTGATATGTGGCTGTTAGAATTTGCATAATCCGTAAAGATAAATGATTGTATTCAATTTCCAATAGAGTTCACCGTCAAATTTTGGATAACGAGCTTCTTTCTTTAATAAAACACAGTTTATCGATGAAGACCGGAAAAGACTGTTGTGGCTCTTCTCGTATCCCTTCTGTTAAAAGTTAATGTTGCTAAGTAATAAGTTAAACTAGGTAATAAACTTCACTTAAAGGAAGCTCAGGCATCCATTGCTTAATCAAATTTTGTTCAACTAAAGCTCTGAACTCTGCTCTCACTTCCTCTGTGATTTTATAGTTAAAGTCTTCAAAAATATCTTGAAGTGTAAAATAGACCCCAAGACCATCTTTGCCTGCGTAATAGTTATAATGTAACAATCCACTATCATATTTGAAGTCAATACCCGATCCATGAAAATTGAATTCATATTCAACTCCTTCGTATGTAATATTCCCTTTATAAGGTATGATCTTTTCAATATTTCCTCTATAGATAGATTCACCTTGATATTGGTATTTACGTCTAACTTTATATTCAAGCCTTTTCGCCAAAGAAACAAAGTCTACAATTCTCATATATAAATCAGTCATTTGGCAGGTAGGAATTATTTATCAAATCATCAATATCTTTATAAGGACTAACCGAATTAATATTTGCTGGATTTATATCACTGTGATGTAGTTCAATATCAATACCATGTTCAGCTTTAACTCTTTTTGCTGCTTTTAATCTATGGTGTCCATCTATTAAATATGATTTCCCATTTTTAGTAGTAGTGAAGATTGGTTGCGAATAGATACTTGGATCATTATTAAGCATCTTTTGCATTATATCATCTACCTTACTATTATCTAACCAACTATCTGGATGTGTTTTATGCCATTTTGAATACTTTACAAATAACGATTTCAGAAAATCACATAAGCCATTATTGTGTACTACAATACCTGAGGCATTTACTAAAAAGTTATGATAATCTTTTACTTCAAGATTATAAACTTGCTGAGCTTGACCTTTCTCTTTTGAAACAACCTTTGCTCCTCCATCTTTGGTTAACACCTCTTCCCCAATTGCAAGCATTCCTGCAAATTGCCAGTCTCCAATTGTTGTAGAATAAATAGGATGATTATGAGTAACTCCGAGCTCTTCTCCGTTATCGAACCTAATCTTCCAAACGTCCGAAGCTTCATGTATAAACAATCCTGTTACAGGCTTGTATCCGTATTCATCTGCTTCATCATTATCCGCAGTTTTTTTTTGTGGCAGAATATGTCGAATGGAAGTAATCTTGAACGGTCCAGATATACCCATTTCTGGTAAATCCAAATTCACCACTGCATCAATTTCATAAGACTGTTTTTCTATCCAGTCATTATGTAACGCCAGCTTGGCTGTAGACCCTCCGTAGACTTCTTCAAAAACAACCTCGTTCCAGTTTTCATCATCTAACTGATACTCGTCTCGTTCTCTCTGCTGATCTGAGGTGTATGGATCTTTATCCATCAGTCCCAGATAAATATCATCATCCGTACTTGCTGTTAATCCGTAAGTCGAATTGACTGTTTTGTGAGCTACGGTATAATCCAACAACTGCACCTCTATGTACAAAATTCAATATCCAAGCGATAGCACCCCGGAAAAGAAGCGTTATTTTTTTGCTTACAGTTTGATATATGGCTGTCAGAATCTGCATAATCCACAAAGATAATCGATTGAATTCAATTTTCAATAGAGTCCACCGTCAAATTTTGGATAATGAAATTCTTTCTTTAATAAAACACAGTTTATCGATGAAGACCGGAAAAGACTGTTGTGGCTCTTCTCGCATCCCTTCTGTTAAAAGCTAATGTTGCTAAGCTATTAATCTATCTATATAATCAAAGACTTTTTCAATAAAAATGTGACTACTCTGTAAAAAGCTCCCCTCTAAAGAGAAGGAAGCTATGGTTCTTTATCGATACGTCATCAGAGATTATAAGGTTAAAGCTGCTTATGCTTTTCGATTACCCTTTGGAGCTTTCTTGCCAGATTTATCGTATTTTTATCTAAGTTTCTCTAATTTTTTTACTGTGAAGCGAGTACCATTTTTAAATAGATGACCATTAAGAGCTTCTGCAACCTCCCACATTTTCTCAACACGACAGGCTTATGTATGAAAAAAAGCTCCAAATTTATAACAAGTAGAAACTTCATTTTTTGATTTAATCTTCAATTACTGATAATCATAATAAGTTAAATCATCATAGCTTGATTGTGGTTTGACCTCAAAATGCTCTTTTATTACAGAATCTCGAACAGCCTTTATAAATAAAGGATATTGATAAGTAAAGTTTTTGTACTCAGGAAGAACATGATCATAAAATCGGATCATCCGCTCACCAAACTGAAAATAGGCTGACAAGAATAAATGCAGAGGCAAGCGAAGTATGATATCGCGACCAACTCTACCAAATGTAATATTCCACCCATCAGTTGTCAGATTAAACGTAATGCCAACGTGCAGTTCATCTTCATATCGATCGCCATCTACTCTGAATAAGCTCTCATCCATAATAATACCTCCATTCATGATATTAGAATGTCCTTTCTTTTTCTCGAATGAAAAATATTGAAAAGTCTCCTCCATTTTGCAAATAAAAAATAATGCTGAGCATGGCTCTATGACAAAACACTTCTTACTGAGTGAATCAGCTATACATACTTTATCCATTCCTCCACTCAACAAATACAACGATTCTATGTTATCTCGTTCCTTTATAGCTCTAAGCGGATAATAAGTCTCGTCGTTACCACTAAACCGCAAACTTGGATGATGGTTAAGACCTTCTTTATAATACTCAAAGGCGGCAAAATCAAAATCATATAAAATCTCAATCCTTCTTTCCATCATGGTATTGGGTAGCCATTTTTGAAAGTTAAATCCCCTCCTTCTTCGATAATATCAAAGAAGAATTTAGTTAGCGGGTTTCCATTCTTATCTGCCCCGAATGCTGGAACGCCATTTATATCTTCAAGATACTTTGAATATTTAGGATTAGATCCGTCAATGGTCGCTCTTAAAACCCTATCACCTGATCCAGGTTTGAAATCCCAAATTGGATTGGTATCGGAAACTAAATCGTCCATCAATTCGCTAATCTTTTGCGGATCGTCAAACTTATCATTCCAAACTGACTTATTCTTATTCTCAGGAAGACTCTTGTTTTTCCACGTATGACCTTCCTCTATATGCTCAATAGGTGTTTGATTCTTCCCATTGCTCTGATAGAATCGTTTCTTGTTTCTACCACAACTATTATGTACCAACACAAAGTCTTCACTTCCTTCAGAACCCACATAATAATTATGCTCTCTCCATACCTCAAAATTATAGACATGTTCACCTTTCTCTCTTGATTTACCGCCGATGAATCTAACCGCTCGTTCTCCCGCAGTTTGGACAGTCTCCCCAAAATTTAATTCTCCAACTGGAATATATTCATGTCTATCTATAGAGAAAAATGGATGATTCGGCGTACAACTAATTACTTGTCCATTACTAAAAGTATAATCTGATATTTCATTCGCTATTCTCTTATAAGTCGTAATGACTGGACGATCAACTATTCCATTCTCGTTCAATTCAAATCGACGTGTATCAATATCCGTAGATTTGATTTCTTGTAGTACTGCATAAGCTGCAATACCCATCTCTTCAATCTCTAACCAAACTTCATCACCTTTCTCTTTTAGCTCGTAATCTTCGAACCACTCCTTAGGTCTATTTGCTTCTATTTCAACTAAGCTTCCATCTTCCTCAATAATTACAAACTTCCCAACCTGCCAAGTCTCAGGTGTAATATCCAAATAGTCATAGTCTTGCCATCCAGGAACATAAATATCATCTTCATTTGAAGCCGTTAGATACATATCTTCATTATGATAGGCTTTCACCATATCATCTACTTGTACGTCTTGGATCGGAGCGACTAAAGGCATTCCTGCTAAAGCCACCGCAGGAGCTATATTTTTAAATGGATTCCCTGCCATTAACACTGGGGTATCTTTTATAAAGCAACCCAGTCCATTAATACAGTATCGATAGAATCCTTTCTCTCTAATGCCGTCTTGTATCTCTTTATTTGTTCTCCCACTAAATTTAGTTTGTATTTTTTTTATTGCAGCTAAACAAACATGATTAGATCTATATTTTCTTTGACAAGTAGCAATGGCTTTCCAAGCTTTTACTGTTTTAACCCTGTCTTCCCAAAACATTGATAGATATTTTTTTAGGCTCTCTGTACTGTTGTTTAAAAATGCGATGTCTCCTAGCCAACTCCTTGCGTATCCTGCTAATTTTGGTCCAACTATTGGTGCTACAATACTTATTCCTCCTGCACCAAGCATACCAAATGCAGTCCAAGTTTTTTTGTTTTCATTTATATATTGCGCAACCCCAAGTATAAACTTACTAATGGGACCATCAATAATATTATCCACAACACTCAATGTTAACCCTATAAGTCCTCTGTCAGAAATTAGATCGAAAAGGACTTCGATATAACTAATATTATCATCGTTGTCAAAAAAGTAATCTGCTAAAGCCGACAATGTATAATCAACCAAAACACCTGCTATTATTCCTCCTGGACTTTTAGATACGGTACCAATTGTTAACCCTATCAGTTTTTGCTTTAAAGGTTTAAAAAAACCTCGGGCGACTATAGAGTGGGTATTTGCCGTGCTTTTGTTGAAACTTATAAAATAATATACTTTTTTGTTGGAACCGTCAAAATCAAGAATTATTATTCTTTCGTAAAAGGGGTGTGTTGTGTTTTTAGAATCTTCAAATTGAGTTATAAAATCGGAAAATGTTTCTTGATTTTCATCGTTAAAATAAAAAACAGATATATTCCCCCTTCCTTTTCCCTCTTCTGATTCCATAAATTCTTCGACCTCGTCTGATAACTGATATAGACCTTGGGTGGTAGTATTGATAGTGATTTTATAATCTGAATTCAGATAACTGTAATGAGGCTCTGATGTTAAAATAACCTCACTGTCATTAAAGTTTCCAAACCCTTTTTGGGAAAGAATTTCGTGGATATTATTTTCATTCCATAAATCACAAGTTACCTTGCCCGTACTTTCATCACAACATCCGATATATTTTTTAAGTTGATCCCTTAATTTGTAGATAGCATTCAACTCCAAATCGGCATCGGGGCTTGTGCCCTTGAGTTCAATTTTCACAATATCTTCCAATAGTTCATTTACATTTTCATTCAAACAAGGAAAATGACTATTTTCAGGTAATTTCAGCCTAAGCCAAATTTTATTATTAGCACTACTGCCGGGGTCGATTTGTCTACCAAAAACCAAGTAATATTGAGTACTTTGTTCAATTTTGGATACTACCCTTTCAAACTGTTCAGGATAGGTATTGGGCGAATCAAAATTTTTGCCGTGTACATAAAATCCAAAGTCATATACTCGAAACTTATCACCATAATTGCCCGGAAAAACATCTTGTAGTTCATCGGAAGCTTCTTTAAGTGAGAGTACTTCCTCCGGAGCAAATACCATTCCCGTATGATTGGGTTTTTGTATAAAGCTATTGTTGTTCTGTCCAAATAGAAAAACACTGACGAACAAAAATAAAATCGTGCTTAAAGTCTTAAAAGTTTTTTTATAGTATGTCATCTGTTTATGTTTTTTTTATTAGTTTTTTTTCTGTTTGAATTCGAATTGTACAGGAGGTGTTGAGTCTTCCGGCAATTTGTAATAAATGCTAATTTTATACTCGCCATTATCAGGTTTTCCAAAATCCGTATCTCTAAAATCACAAAGATTAAAAGGTAAACTTCTTATATCCACTTTAGGTTCTTTTCTTTGGTTTTGCGCGTTTGTTCCACCACCACAATTAAAATTACGAACATGATGAAAGAATAAATCAAGAAATTTATTTAATTCATATTTATCAATATAAATATTTTTAAAAATTTCATTTGAAATTTTTAATTTGCCTTTGTCAAAAATATAGTTGCCCGATTCAAAATTTGATTCATTTACTAAATCAGGAACCTTTGTAGTCTTTGTAAAAACTGCCTTTTCCGGCGGACTACCAAGAGATATATCTCTGTAAGAGACGTAGTCGGGATCGTTGTAAATATTAAATCCAAATATATTCTGACCAGAAAAATAATTATACATTTTTTGGGGATTTATTTCATCCTTTTTATACCATGTACTATGCCTGATATGTCCCCTATAACTTATTAGGGGATCTATTTCACCATCACCGATCAATTCATACCTATCAAACCCTTCATGATCTGTTAATTCAGCAGATGAAATTAAAACATCGTTGTTGGTATATGTATGTGTAGCATTTAGAACAAAGTATTCCATTTTTGCTCTAAATGTCGGATAAGAACTGGATCTAAAATACATAGTGTATAGTACTTTCTCTATTGTATTGCCATCCCATAAACCATTATAAGCAGTAGCTTCAACATCTTTTATTACTTGCAGTTTGTAAATAGTATTGAGTTCCATCAGATTCGTGGGTAGTTCAAACTCTATTTTGTTTTCAAAAGACTCATATTCAAGAGGTACTTCAAACGGTGTTCCTCCACCGGATGGTGTTACTCTGATAAAAGCAGCTTTATTTTCAAAAAGAGAAGGTTGCCCCTTTTTAAGTTTTATAAAATTAACCTTATTAGTAGAATTATGTCCCATATCCTTATAGTAATTAGCCATACCTTGTAGTGGGTATGAATAATCGATATTTGATTCGGGAATAGTGGTGAAAGTCTTTGTAGTAAGGAGTTTAATCCTTTTTACTTCAGGGCTATTGTCAGCCTCTTGTCCATTGATATATTTTTTAACACTTACTTCAAAAAATAATTCCTCATTAGGCGGTAACATAGTATATGGTACAAAAGTCATTACGGTTTTATTATCATTCCATTCTTTATAGCCATTGATAACTACACTTTCATCTTCATCGGTATAATACACCATATGAGCATAATCGAATTTTGTTTCATAATCTACAGTAGAATTTACGCCGGATAATTCAAAAGATTCACCTAGTGGAACAGCAAAAGTAGTTACGGGTTCAATATTTGTAGGAACACCCGTAGTTTCATTAGGAGGAGACACGTCAAAAATAACTTCATAGTCTTCGACGGTATTGTCAGCTCCAACTACCTGACAAGACTCTCCAAGTTCAAAATTAAAAGTACAATGACCTTTTACCAGTCCACCTAATATGTTATACTTGCCCCCAACAGTCCCGCTTATCCAGGTAGGGTTGGGCAATCTTGCCTGAAGAACAGCAGCTGCTGAAAGATCTATGATATTATATTTTCCGCTATATAACCAGGTATCAACTTCAACACCGATATTCCCTGTCATATATGCCCACATCTGTCCCGACGCATACCAACCGTTAATACCTAATGGTTCACTTTGGTCATAGCAATAGACATCTCCATAATCTTGCAGCATAAAGTCAAAACCTACTCCTGCTGCAAATTGTGCATAGAAAATAGCATATCTGAGCTTGGGGGTTGCAAAATCTAATTTTGCCCCGAAGGCAAATCCTCGACCTGTACCTCTCATTGATTCGTTAGGAGTAACTAGATTTGTAATATTTTTTACTTTATCCGGTAATGGTGGAAATGGTGGTATTTTAGTTCCAATATCAAGATAGGCTTCAGCTGTGCCGATATTAGCAACCTCGGGTATTCCTATTTTTAAGGATATTGGAGGTAATGCCTCTGCTCCAATTTTATAGTACTTACCATTTGCAAGCTTGGGCGCACCTACATTGATATACCAATCCTTTTCACCAAAATAAATTAGAGCCTTTCCATTTCCTTTTAAGGCACCATTAGCAACATTCATATTGACATCAATTTTCCCCGCCAATTCTTTATTCTGAAAATCATATCTAATATCTACATTAGCATTTACTTTTGAATTATAATAATCTTGAGCAACAAATGACGGTTCTTTCATAAGGGCAGCTCTACCGGTTAAGCTGATTTCTTTAAAGCCTACACCTTCCTCATCCTTGTTGAAAGCAATGCCAAATGATACAATACCATTAAAAGTTTTTTCTGAAATTTCCGTTGCTATTAAAACGTTGGCTTTGAGTCCCAACCAAGCCTTTTTATTTGGTACGTAAGATACGCCCGATAGTGATTGTCCGATACTACTAGGTAATTGAGGCGTTTCACTTGCATTATTCAGATTGATATTGGAATTGCTAGGTCTAGCCATATGATAATATATTCCACCTCCAAACCCTGAGGCTTGAAGCCCGGGTACGAGAGGTATGCCTTTAGGTAATTTTACCATTGCATCAACAAAGAAGTACTTATATTTTTCTTCCGGTTCACTGCCGGCACTTCCAAAAACGGCTACGGCAGCCATTCCTCCTGTCTTTTTAAAGGAAGCAAAACTCACATTGATTAACCCTCTAAATCCACTGCCATATGTGGGGTCATTTTTAAAGAAATTAAGTTCACCATGAATGTGATTTTGCTTAAAAGTTGCATTTACTAATAGGCTGGAAATATACGAATCTTTATATTTCCATATTTGCCTTCCACTTATCTCATGTTTTTTCCCAATAAGATGAAAGCCCCCGCCTGCAGTTATACCTAGCTTATCTTCTGTATCTCCATTTTTAGTTTTGCCGGTTAAATGAATTAATGCTCTAAATGCTAAATCTATTTCACCTTCTTGTTCCGTATCATTTAAACCAATATTATCGAAAGTCAATCCAAAACCTTTATAGTTTATAGATGCTCCCCCCACACTCCAGGTTCCTTTAGCAAAATAAGGCTTAACACTAGAAATTACTACATCTTGAAAATCAATGTTATCTACCTTTAATATTGAGCCGCCAAGCTCTCCATCAATATCAATACTACCATTTAATTTTGCATACGATTTAAATTCATCATTTTCATAAACGACATTTACAGATGAATTGCCGTCTAATTTTATTTCACCAATCCATATAGGGATTTTATACTTATTTGAGCGAGGTTGAAGAGTGAATGCATATTTTTCATTAGGATAAATAGTGGCATCATATTTTATGCAATCTTGCGGTTTTATATTGTTACTACTGGAATTTTTAACAATAGGGACATGTATTAAACCACCAAAACCGGCACCTTCCAAGTGATTATATTTAAACCTGGCATTGAAATTACTAAGAGAAAAAGCCCATCCTCCTAAGTTGCCCTGATCGAGAGAAATTACTTCATAATCAGCGTATATATTCCCTGAAAATCCCATTCTGTCAAATATAGCTTTCTCCACACCAATAGTGATATCTGCATTGTTTTTCTTAATTTGTTTAATGTTTGCAGATAATTCTCCAATATATAAACCTTGCCAATGTTCTACCGGATTATCTACTATTTCATAGTTGGGAGGAAGGAAATCTCCGTCCGGATTGCTTATTTGACTATAATCAAACTTAATATTTTTTGCCGTCCATTTAAAATTAGGAGCTTTAGCTACAATGAACGGATTTGAAACATCGACATCTACGGTAAAATCAGCCCAAGAATCAATTTTTCCCTTAAATTCCAACTTAACTCTTTCCTCAGGATTGTTAGAGACCTCCATTGTTGTAGGATTTAGAGGAATAAGATAATTACGACAAACTTCAAATTCTGCATCTATTCCCATTTTTTTGAAACCTTGACACCCCCATTCAACATAAGTATCATTAGTCCCCTTCAATCTAAATAAAAGATTATTATTAACAACATATTCAATGTCAGTATCGAGTTTTAGTCTGGAGCTTATATCTTCTGTTAGACCGGAAGCGGTAAAGTGAATATTTTTACCTTCCATCGCAAATTTATCTCCGGTTTTAGGATCTTCCATCACCATATATGCATCTAATGAAGCATCTTCGCCGGCGACAATATTTATATTATCTATGTAGATTTTATAATCTCTATTTTTAATTTCTGTGTTCAATACAACAGGAAGTAAACTGCCGGGATCTCCCGGAGGTGTTGAGGTGTATAGACCCAATCGACGACCTCTTTCCATCTGTTCCAAATAAAATGCACGGTGTACACCATTTATTTTAGTCCAACCTTGATGAAATTTAAAATCTAAATTTTCTTTAAAGCTTTCGGTTATTTGAATGTCGTCGGTCGAAACAAATGATCCGTAATCAGTTTTATTAAAACCTTTATTCTTATGTCTTTTTATAAAATTATCATAATTATTTTCGATAAAACCAATTCCAAAATCTTCTGTATATTTTATATTTACTTTTTCAATCATTCTCTCATGTACCCATACTTTTAGCAATTTATAATTATTCTCTTTCAAATCTTTAATTTGATTCGCAGGTATAGATTTTATAAGTTCATCAATTTCATCAACCCATATATCCAATTGTCCCGGATTTTCTTCCATTTTAATTATCTTAAGAATATCCCCAATTTTTAATATCTCTTTGTCGAGAGAGTATAATTCTACATGTTTTTGTTCTATTAATTTTGTATCTTCACTTCTACCAATATCATCATTTAGTATCGTAGGTTGGGACATAAATCTTTTTGATAGTCCTTCATTTCTATACTCATTATTTTCTCCATAAATCATTTTGTGATCATAGTCCAATAATTTAATTTTTTCATCCATAGTAAACAAGGTGGCTGATGCATCTCCTCTAAGTTTTTCTCTCTCTTCAGTATTAGTGGAGTCTTGTATTTGTAAAGATGCCAATATCCAGCTTTCTATTGATTCTCTTACTTCATTAGCTAGGGCAATACCCTCACTAGTATGTTCTTCACCACCTTCCCAAAAATAAGGTCCATGTCCGTTGCAATCTGCCGGATCACAAGGGGTACCATCTTCTGTTAATCCTTTTTGAGAGCATCCACACTCATTATATTTAGATCCGCTTATATAATTTCCATCTTTATCGAATCCATTAGGGTCATAATTTTCATTAAAAGGATCTCCTTCATTCCATCCTTCAAAAGGAGGTTTTTTATAATTTCCCCCTTCATCAAATCCATTAGGGTCATAGCTGGTTCCTCCCGGATACCATAGACCATCTTCGCCCCAACCCACGGCTCCCGCAGGATCAGTACAAAATGATTTGGAACCAATTACTAAAGTTCCATCCGGAATTTTATAATTAGATGGATTATCAGAAATGGCATTTATCGTTCCCGATAAAATGTGCATTGTTCCTTCATCTGTAGTACTAACAGAAACATTGTTAAATTGTACTAAAACAGCCTTGTTTTCACCTGTTTTATCCCCTGAAATCAATTCTGCAAAGGGGAGTACCAATATACCTTTTCCGGAAAATGTCCCATTGCTTCCGTTGACATTTGACAGTACAATTGGTAATCTATTTATATAAAATATATCTCCTTGTTCAGCATTTTGAAGAGGTGTTGTATTTCCAATAGGATCATAAGATTTACCACATTCTAAATCTGGTAGATCGTCTTTTTCACGACCTTCATCTTCATTTATTACAATTTGAATATCACCACAAAGACATATTTCATCTTCTCTGGAAAATTGTTGAAGTTTGTCTAAAAATGCAACTTCTGTACTGCTATTATTAACTAATCCTTGAGGATTTCCCATATATGCAGGTCTCAAAGAACTACGGAATTTTGATAAATCTGTCCCCGTCGGGAACTCAAGACAACCTATTGATTCATTTACGTCGATAAATAATGATTGTGTTCCTTTTCCCATTGGGGAATTGTATCTTATTTCAAAAAAAGCGACATCATTATTATTAAAATTATATTCATTATCTATGAATTTTTTTCCTATTTCAGTTAAATCAATACACAAGGATATACCATTTTTATCTTCATATTTTGTCCAAGATGGATATTTTGAACGGGAAATTCCATAGGTGCTACCTTTTTCAAAAGCAATTGGAAAACTGTTATTGTAATTTCCATTTTGTATAGTTTGTATAGTTCCAATAGTTTTTTTTGTGCCCGGATCATTAATTACAATATCATAACTACAATCAGGATTTTCTCTATTGATGATGGTTACTATAAATTTATTTCCGTCTTTTGCGGAGCCTGTACCCAATCTAAATTCTGTAGGTTTACCATAATAAGAAGCTTCAGGGAAAATAGTCCCTTCATTAACACTGACATCATATACATCAGATGAATTAGAAGTATTACGATTTTTAGGGTTTAAAGTAAAAACTAAATAATCATCAAGTTTATCTTCCGGAGTTGAATTATTATGTCTAATAACTATAGGGGTACAATGAATAAATTGTGCACATAAGGTTTTTAATCCTGATGAGCCATTATTTTCAATAAAATTGGTATAATTCGGCTTATTTATTATTTGAGTAAAAGAACAATTATCTTCATCATTTGAAGTAATATGTATTGTGTAATTTTCTTCACTTCCTCCTGTTGGTATTGTGAAAAAAGTTCGATTTCCAAAAGTTGCATTGGTCGGAGAAATATCACCATGATCGATTGTCACGGAATAAGTGGATCCGGTATTATCACCCTTTGGATTCAGATAGAATTTTAAAAAGTCATCTGTTGTATCTTCGGTACCGTTTTTGTTCAAAGATACACCACTAATTCCACTGCTAGTTAAACCGCAGCTATTTTCGTGCAGGGGATTGTTTATCCATTCTGTGAAATAACAACCTTCATCAGAAATAATTTTAATTTTATACCCCTGTTCTTTACCATGGGTATGTATAGTAAATGAACTCGTTTCGCCAAATTGACCATTCGAAGGAGAATCGATACTAGCATTTTCACAAACTACTGTATAGTTTGTACCTGTTTCAATTCCGGTGGGCTTTAAAGAAAAAGTTAAATAATCATCATCCGGATAAGTTGTAGAATTATCATTTAAAACAACTACCCCAAGTCCACTTTGATATATTTCACATACTTGGTTGTTACTACTATCTGCTTCATAACCGGGATGGTTTATTACAAAGTCAAATGAACAATCACTATTTTTTTTTGAACTAATTGTTACATAATAATTATCTTCCGTGCCATTTGTTTTAATTTTAAAAGAATTACTACTGCCAAATTCAGCACCGGGAGGTTCAATGGATATTTCTTTAGAGTTTAATGTATATCCGCCTAAGAGATAATCACCTTCCGGAGTTAATTCAAAGGTGATAAAATCATCATCCAAATTATTTTCAGTGCCATTGTTATTTATAACTACATCTTCTATAACAACACTCGTAATGTTACAATCAGATTTATCTCCTTCACTTTTAAAGCAATCAGAATTAATAATTTCTTCATAAGTTGCATCTTCTCCCATAAGTTCCCAACAATCACAAATTTCTTCAGGACATGGGGGGTAATCTTCTCTTAAATCTACTAAAGAAACATTAATTTCAACCCAACCACTAGCTATTTCCTCTTCGGTATTAAGACCGTCACATACTCTTTTTATTTGGATAGAATATTGGGCATCTTTTCGTAAATCACTCAAAATAGAATAGTTTTTACTTTTTACAACTTTTTCTTCCCAGCCTCTAAACATATTTCCATCTTGTCTATACCTAATCACATATTTTACATCATTTTCGGATGGATTTAAATCATCCCAAGTCACATGAACACTATTATTCGAAGCTCCGTAACCAATAGCTCTAAAATTAGTTGGTTCGTAGCAATTAGGCCAAGCAGGATGCTCATCAACTTCTTCTATATCAGAAAAATCCACACTTGAAATAGCATCTCCTTCATGGTTGATTAAGAAAGATGAATTTTGTTGTGAATTACCTAAAAAACTACATCCTAAAACAAAAATCAGTGAATAAATAATAGGTCTCATAAACTAAATATTTGAAATATTGAAAATAACTGTTCAAAACTTATGCAAGAACTTTGCCAAACTTTTTATTTACTTGGTATGATTATTGCATTCGAATAACTATTCAAAAAAATAATCTATCATTATGAAAAAGGTATTATTTATTATAATTAGTTTGGTTTCGATCTATTCAGTTTTATATGGTCAAAAATATACAGATATAGATAATTCATATTTAGTTTGTGACAATGGCAAATTAGAGTTTGAAGATCTGTCAGGTATAGGTAAAATATTAGACAACGTAGGGCTTGATATCAATGTGAAAGAAAGGAATTCAAATTGGATAATAATTCCAATTGCAGAAGGCGGAAGTTTATCATTTGATATTAAACCCCAAAAAAAATCAGATGATTTTGATTTCATAGTTTATAAAATTGAAAAAAAAGAGGACATATCAGAAAGTAAAAGACCTATTAGAGTAATGTTATCCGGTAGGAATATAAAAAATGGTGCTACCAATGATGAAGATTGTTTAGGTCAAACAGGATTAAGGAAGGAATCAAATGATTACAATGAAAATCCCGGGTGCGCTCAAGGTGATGATAGTTATTTAAAAGAGATAGATGCCAAATCAGGTGAATATTATTTGGTTTGGATCAATAATTTTAAGCCTAATGGCGGGTATTCAATAGATTGGACAGGCTCCGCAAAACTAGGATTACAATCAAATAAATTGACGGTGATATATGATGAAGAAACCGGTGAATTGCAGGTTTCCGATCCTATATTTGATTATTCAGGTAATATAGAGAAAGAAAACTGGAATTTTGGTTCGGATGCAATCGTAACTAAAAATCCGGAAAGTAACACTTTTTCTGTTTTCTATAAAGTCTCGGGGCTAAAAACAATAACTCACACTGTTAAATTAAAAAGTGGTTGTGAATTTTCTTATTCTGAAAATATATTTATAAATAAGCCTTTATTATCGTCTTATTTCTCTACGGTCTCTTTATATCCAAATCCTACTAAAAACTCTTTTCATTTGATTGTTGATTCGAATCTTAGTGAAGTTGTTGATTGTAAAATAATTAATAATATAGGAGAAGTTGTACACAAAGCCAATTTAAATTTTAATCAGGGAAGGAATGATTTAGAGTTTAAGGTGAAAAGTTATTCGGCAGGGGAATATAAAGTTTTAATACAAACTTCAAAAGGAACTATTATTGAACGTTTTGTAAAAATATTATAAACACAAGGGTTGGGTTATTACATCAATCCGTCTTACATCCAAACTCGAAGGTCATATTGGGTTCATAATCAAGTCCTCTAATTTTTTTTGCTTTAATCGTTTCAGTAAACGCTCCGAAATAAATACACTTCCAGCTCCGGGGGTAGATTCATATATTTCATTTTGCTTAAAATTTTATCTTCGGGTAACTTTATCTACAATGTCATCGCCTTTTTATTTTTATCTGATCGATTAATTCAATATCCTTGAGTATATTGATATACGTTTGATCACCTTCATAAATTCGAACAAGTATATAGAACAAAATATCATCGAATCTAAACCTAACCTGTGTGACTAATTTTTTGTAATTTTCATCGATTCCCCATTCAAATTTTGTTATATATCTACCATAAACATAAGCATTTATATACTTTTCTTGATTTGCGTCAATCGTGATTTCTTTTTTTAACACGATGGTTCCGTCAGACAATTCCCCACAGCATATAAATATCCAATTTGGCAAAATATCATATTCGCCATCTGCGCTATATCCAATTTGGCCAAAATCATAATAAGGTATTATTTCTATAGAATTTTTAAGATTGGTTTGATACAACTTAAAGCTTCTTGGAACTTGCTTACCAAAAATATCCATATATACAATCGAATCAATATCAAATCGTAATTCTTTGGGGATTTCAATAATAAAATCACCAACCATTGATTTATAAATATGTTTGTTGTTTTTGCCTTTATCGGCACATGAAAATGATAACAGAACCATGAGAATTATAGCGATAAAATAATTTTTTTTCATTTTATATATTTTTTATTCGTATCTTCTTTTTACTAGATCTAAATATTTTTTAATTGTTTTTTCTGTGATTAACTCTTCAAGACTTTTTACACAAGAATTTTCCTTATCAGGATCGTAATCACCTCCACCATAGCGAGTGAAGCCACAACTTTCCCAGCCCAAATACCATAAGATAACACTAGCGTCGCTCATATAACCTAAGCCTCCAAAATCACATCGCTCGTGAGTTATCCCTGCATTATGCCCTGTGGCATGAAACACTAAAAACGCCACAGTTTTTTCCTTCGTTTTTGCGTTAAATTGACTAATTACATTATCGGTTACTCTTTCAACGGAAACAATGCTTAATTGTCTTGGAGTGTCAGTGTGTCCTTTTTCCAAAATATTTGGATTTTCCAAAAACTTAATTAACCGTCCTCCCCATTGTTCACCTGATGTACAATATGTACCAAATGCTAAACCAACAACATCTCTTGCCTTATTTCCTACGATACAAATTGCATCTTTAGTGCCATCAATTTCGTCTTCAAAAACAAAATCAGGTTTAATATTTACATTCACTTCAATCAAATTATAAAATTTTTGAACTGCACTAACAATAGTATCCATATTGATGTCTACATCGTCTAATTTAACAAGATGAATAGTTGCAGCTCAACTTGTATCATAATCAGAAATATCAAACTTAGATTTATTTCTCACATAGAGAAAGGCTTCGTCATTTTCATCTATCAATGAAATAACATCAACTTTGAATAAATAATTATGTGCAGAACTTCTATATTTCAAATTATTGTTGTCACTTTTTTTATGATTATTCTTTTTTCCTTGTATCGCTGAAGGAATATAACCGGATTCATTAGTTTCAAAAATAATGTCCATTATATCCAAACAGTTTTGATTGGTATAATCAAAATTACTTATGGTACCTTGAATACCTTCCATTTTTAACGACAGTTTATTTAAAAACTCCTTTATATCAGTATTTACATCAATGTTTTTGCCCTCTATTCTAATATCTAATTGTGAATATTGCTTAACTATTCCATTTGTGTCAACCATCTCTTGAACTGTTAGTTCGGACAGTGGTATTTCAACAAAGTCATTATCTTTCAACATGGCTTTTATACTTGCAGGATTTTCAGGGCATAAAGTACAAGGCTCACGCATTGAACTCTCTTCACAGCAGCTTTTTGCTCTTTCTACTATTTTCATTAACTCTTTCATGCCTGCCTTTTCTGCTTCATAGTAGTCTTCCAGGTGATTATCAAATTTTGCATATTTAGAATTGACAGAATTCAATACCGAAAAATTTATATACTCTCTTTCTATATCAGTATAACATGAAAAACTTCCTCTTTCGGGTAGTTTTACATCTACCCCAAATTTTGTATATATACCGGTATGATCCGATTGCTTACCAAATATAAGATAGTATTCTGTTGGGATTTCAGATACCACGTTGTCCCATATGGCTTGAAAGCCGCCCTCCATAAACTCTTGTCGGGAATAGAATCCAAAGCCATAAACTTTAAATTTGTCTTGAAATTCGGCGGGAAAAGCTTGTCTTAGCTCACAAGCTGCATTTTCCAGCTCAATCTGATATGGACTTATATCAATGCCCGACATATCCTTGATGACTTCATAGCAATTTTGCGCTTTGCCTATACCTGAAAAAGCAATAATAAAAAAGAGTATTAAAGTGTTTTTTAGATGCTTCATAATTTTTGATTTTTATCCCCGCTGTTGATTGCTTAGAAACCTCTTAATACTTATTCAAAGGTTTTTAATATTATTTGAACTGTAAATGATATTACTCCGGATTAAATAAAAAAAGAGGTAAATGATTTACTTATCATCTACCTCTTTCCATAAAATACGGCAAAAGTTATTTTGATTATTACCTACCGTGAATGTATATGATCTGAAATGTTCCTTGAGGGTCTGGATTTCCCCCAGATATTAACAAAGGTCTCTTCAGACATATTAGAAGAAGTGCCGTCCTTGTACATTGCCATAACTTTATATTTAACAAGCCTACCTTTTCTTACTTCTTCGTCAATAAAAATATGATGAGTTGTATTGTATTGTTCTCCATTTCTTCCCCGATCTATTCCTGAACCCTGTCCTGTGCCTGTACCTAAAATTTCTCCCCTGGACTTCATTACCTCCTCCCCGTAAGCAAATAGAATTTCATCCGGCACATAGTCCGTAACGTTGAATGTTTTTATGGCTATGAATGGTCCCATATTGTAGCTTCTGTAAACCTGAAATCTTTCAACATTTGAAGCACCTGTATAATCCCATTGCAAAACTACAAAATCAACATCCTTTTTAAAAAAATGTGAAACATCATGATTCGGTATGGTTATATGATTTTCAGCGATTTTCTTCAAATTAAAAACATTAGAAGTTAAGTTTGTAATATCACCTCTTATCCTACTAAACCCGGGTTTAATCGTTAGAATGTTTGAACTTGAAACATTTTTAAACTCATCATAAGCTAAAAGTCTATAATCTATATCTCCGGTATAATCTAAAGTAGTATCTTTATAAGAACGTAAGTTGTCTTCAGGATTTGGATGCTCAAGTTCGAATTTAGCAATCGAACGCCAAATCACATCCTCATGAGGTTTTCTTTGTATTTCACAAAAACTTACATCGTTGCTTGTACTATTTTTCCAATCAAGTTTAATCCCTGATTTTATTTTTATTGCGGAATAAAGATTGATACTTGAAGGTGGTATCAAATCATATACTTTAACCTTAAGTGCTTCGCTAAACTCTGATGCATTTTGTCTAAAATCCAAAGCTCTAACTTTAATATACAATTCTTCTTTCAATGTATTCAAATCGTAATAAAAGGTAAAACTTGTATCTTTTTCAGGTTTGGTTGTTAATTGTGCAAATTCTTCATCAGGAGAATTTGCCATAAAAACCTCATAACCATCTATATCAATGTCAGGATTAGGTGTCCAGGTTATTGTTATTTCTCCATTTTTATCACAAGATCCGACTAACCCTACCGGAGGAACAGGAGGTGTTTTATCGTCCAATTGTTTTAACAAGGGTAGCGAATTTTGAATATTATTGTTCTCATCAATCAATATAACCTGATAATAGTTTGTTGGTAAAGGTGAATTATCTGTAAAAGAACGGCTAGAAGGAGGTAATACATCAGGAGTTATTTTTTCAAAATAACCATTCATTTTATTAGACCGATAAACTTCAAATCCAATTATTTTTGATTCAAACTCTTGTGCCAGTTGCCATTCTAATACTATTTCGCCATCAATTTCTTTGAGAGAATCAAGAGAGAGATCTGTAACCAAAGGTGAGGGTTCTCCTTTAGCTATTACCGGATCCGAAGGAGTACCTTCAAAACCAAATGATGAAACACCTATAACTCTATATTCATACTCCGTTGTATTATTCGGAAGAGAATCAGGATAAAAAGCAATGTCACTTTTCGTATTTTCTGCTATAGTTGGAACAATAGGCATAGCATTGATAGTCTCGTATTCAATATCACCAACCATTCTCCTTTCAATATTGTATGCCGTATATTTTTGGTTGTCTATTTTCCAAGAAATAATTGTTGCACTATCCTGTGGTAAAATTTTTACCTGTTCTATTTTAGATAAATCGGTCTGCTCCGATACATCAATGCTTATATAACCGATATTATAAGGTTTTAAACTATCTGTTTCTATCCCATTTGGAAATATTTTATATATATAAGTATTATTCGGGTCAATGTTATAATCATCTATTATCGCTAAACCACTTTTAACGGCAATATCAAAATCCATATCTGCAGAATATAAGGCAAAACTATATCTGGTTTCTTTTTCAGAATCTATTTTATAAGCCTCAACTATTCCAACATCTCCAAAATTGCTAACAGTTGTGAAGCCTTCACCATATATTGCTCCCAATGCTACCATTTCAAAATTATTGGTGGTATCTAATACTAATTTCCAGGCACTTGTATCTAAGGGCTTTAAAACATCTGACGAATTAAGAGGTGGTATATGATACAAACTACTATTTCTATCTTCTACAGATAAATAATTTCCGTTTTCTCTTAATATATATCTTTCAATTCTATAACCGTTGGTGTTACAATATTTCCAAGTATCATAGTTGCCAGGAGCCCATCTAAGGTAGATTTTGTTGTCATTAGACAAAAATGCTTTGGCATAAATTTTTGTCTCATTATAGTCAAATGTTTGTCCATATGTTATACTTGAAATAAACAGAATTACGAAGCTGAAAAAGATTTTCATATAAGGAAATTTTATTATACAATTCAATTATTGAGAGTTGTATCAAAAAGTGTACCAAAAAAATACCTCGTTTTTATTTGAACAACTTTAAACTAAAATTGCTATAAATAATTAGAAACCTTTGAATAATCCAAAACATGAGGCGATTTTGATAACGAAAAACTCGTCCA
>PDWI01003158.1_pt1 | contig 23627 bp, 18 predicted proteins | sample 1430891 | NCBI WGS metagenome assembly PDWI01 (sample SAMN01162508, study PRJNA174530) | Oral metagenome, whole genome shotgun sequencing project. | biome: Marine environment; feature: Marine mammal; material: Swab sample of the gingival sulcus; isolation source: swab sample of gingival sulcus... | reverse complement strand
GAATTTTTTAAAATAGGTTGTGAGTATGCAAGTGGATTATTAACAGAATTACTTGAATACTTAGATGGAGAGATTGCTAAGAATCGAGATAGAGAGCTGGAGAAGCAGGAAAAGGATTTGCTGTAGTTGCAGAGGAAATCAGAAAACTTGCTGAAGATAGTACGAAGTTTACTAATGAGATTCGAACGATTATTTTTGAACTAAAAGAAAAATCTCAATCAGCAGTGGATACTATGGTGGAAGTAGGAAAGATTGTAGAAGAGCAGAATAAACACACGGTCATTACACAAAATAAATTTGAGGATATTGAAGGGGCAGTAGAGAAATCGAAGCGTATTATGCAAAGAATTGATGTAAATTCTAAGATGATTGAAGAAAAAAATGCTCAAATGATCAGTGTAATTGAAAATCTATCCGCAATTGCAGAAGAAAATGCAGCAACAACAGAAGAAGTGAGTGCAAGTGTAGAAACTCAGAAAAATTCTATTCATGATATCTCTTTAGCTAGTAGTAATTTAGTAGAGATTGCTAGTAAACTTAAAAATGAAATATCAAACTTTAAATTATAAAGCCTGTAAAGGGCTTTTTTTGACAAAATCTAAAAAAGATGATACAATAAATGACGAAATAGTCAACAAGGAGTTGTATGGGTAAATTTGTACGAAAAACAAGGGAAGAACGAATGCTTGAAATAAGAAGTTCAGCATTAGATTTATTTATTTCAAAGGGTTATACAGCGACGACAATGGATGATATTGTATCTTCTGTAGATATGAGTAAGGGAAGTGTGTATCGATATTATCCTCAGAAACAGGAAATTTTAATTGATCTTTTGAAAGATGGCATGATGCTACGAAATACGATGATCAAAGAATATATGGTAAATAAGCAGTTTTCAGATGAAGTGCTCTCGGAGCTTCTTGCTGAAATCTTATACAGTGAAAAGGCAAGTGGTAAATATGCTAAATTATATATTATTTTCTTATATGAAAAAATGTTTGATAAGAATTTAGAAGCAGTGTATCAAAGCGTTGTTAATTATGGGATGGAAACAACAGATTATATTGATGAAATAGATTCTAAAAAAATCCTTCCAATTACAACGATGATGAATATGCTAATACTCAGTAAGTTTATTATGGATAAAGAATTTAAGCATTCGATTACGAAAACGAGGATGAAGGAATTATTTTTAATGATGTTAAAGGGAGAAACAGATGAAAAAAAATAAAGATATCAAAGATACGCTTTTTATTCCTCTTACAGGTAGGGCGTATGTATCCAAGCGATTTCCAGATTTTTTCTATGATGAAAAATCTGTTTCAATCAGTGATGAATTAAGTGATTTTATAGTAGAAGATCAAAATGAATTTTCAATGTTTGCTTCTTGTATAAGATATATTAGAAGTGATATGGAGATAAAAAAGTTCTTAAAAGAAAACAAGCTTTCTAATATTATCTTTTTAGGAGCAGGTCTTGAAACAGCTTATCACCGAATTAAGGATAAAAAAAATCGATTCTATGAAGTGGATTTAGAAGAGGTGATTGCAGTGAGAGAAAAAATAATCGGAAGTGCTAGTAATGATACGCTAGTAGCAGGAGATATGTTTGATCTTAACTGGTTAGAGTCTATTGATACTTCTCTTCCCACAATGATTGTAGGAAATGGTATTTTTCATTATTTTAAAAAGGAAGTAATGATTGAATTTTTTACAGCTCTTCAGAAAAGATTTTCAGGCTCTCTTCATATAGTCTTTGATATTGTAAATGAAAGTGGATTAAAAGCAGCTAATAAATATGTAAAAAAAACAGGAAATGATAATGCCTTAATGCATTTTTATATCAATGATTCTAAAGAATTTATTGAAAAATTAGAACATGCTATCTTACTAGCGGAGTATCCTTTTTTCTCAGGCATTATTGATCCGATAAAGACGAAGTTAACTCTTAAGACGAGAATTTTTATGGTAGTTACTGATAAACTAAAGAGGCTGAAGATATTACATATTAAATTTAAATAGGACGATTAAAATGATATTAAAAATTTGATATAATAATCATAGGGAGGAGCTTATGAAAAAGAAAATATGGATGATCTTTTTAATTCTATCTATGCTAAATATTTATAGCATCTATGCAGAAGAAAAGGATAAAAGGGAAAAAGAAGAAGTAGAGGTATATCAGCTTAGAAGATATGATAAAAAAGAAGATAAGAAGAATTATACTTCTTATGATTATGAAGAGCTAAAAACTTCCTTTAGAGAGACGAATAAAAATATTGATATTAAAAAGATTGAACAGGAGATTTTAAGGTATGAATATCAAGATGCTGGAAATCAAAAAGATAATTTATCCTCTAAAATAACAGAATTAGAAAATAAAAAGAGTGCATTAGAAAGTCAGTTATTTCAGCTGAATCAGCTTATTATAATGGATGATAATCTGCCTGATGGTCATCCAAATAAAATGACAGCTGAGGAGAGGCAGAATGCTATTCAAAATAGCATAAAAATGCAAGAAGGAATATCTACTTATGGAGAAAATTTAGTGGATATGAGGAAAAAATATATTTTACTTGATTTTAAAGTGGTATCTGATCGAATTAATTTAAGTTACAATAAAGATTCTTTAGAATCCTTTATAAAAGCAGAAGAATTAAATTTTAATCAAAAGATTATTGATATCATTAAATTACATATTAGTAGAGAAATGAAAGAAGAAGAACTGGGTTTTTTAGATACGGTATTATATGCTCAGAATATCAGTTATGAACTCGGTTATAGTGATATTGATAGTATTAATAATATTCAAATAAAAAGACAGATTTTAAAAACAGATATTACTGCATTAAACCGTGAAATTAATCTAAAATTAAGGGAATTATCCATTCTTTCAGGGATTGATAATATTAGTGGGATTAAAGTGAAAAAGAGCTTTTTTAATACAAAATTAAAAAGTACAGATGCTACTTACTATGTAGAGGGATATAAAAAACATGCCTATGAGTTTCAAATGATTGATAAACAGTTAAAAGCAATGGATTCATCTCAAAGACAGTTATCTGGTGCAGAAGATGGGGAGCTGGATTCTAATATGATGAAAGCTAGAATAAAAAAACTTGAAATAAGAAAAAATGCTATCACCGATTCTGTTGAAAGCGGGTCATTAAAACTCCTTGCAGGATATGAAAAAGTAGTACTTAATAAGGATAAGCACCGAATTAATCTAACATCAAGTGAAAGGGAAAAGAATCGAAGCTATATTCGATATTCTTTAGGACATATGAGTAGAATAGAGTATAATCAATTGGCTATTAAGTATATGCAGTTAAAGAAGGCAGAGAAACTGATTGATCTTGAAATGCTTAATTTAAAATTGATGTTAGATGCAATGGCTAAGGGAATCGTTCAGAAATAGAGGGTAGTTTGAAATTAAACAATTTTACTAAAATAACAAATAGAGCGTTAAAACTAAATAAGGCATTTTATTTTTTAATGGTATTTATCTTTATATTTGGTGCATATACTTTTAATAATATGACAAAATCAATGATGCCAGAAATGCATATTCCTTATGTAACAGTAGTAACAACAATGACAGGTGCCAGTTCAGAAGATATGGAAGAAATGATAACAGAAGTTATTGAAGATGCTATTAGTGATGTGAAAGATATTGAGGAAATGAATTCACGCTCTTCAAAGAATATATCAACGATTATATTAAAATTTAAAGAAGGGGTAGATACAAATATTTCGATTCAAAATATACAAAGTGAAATCGATAAGGTGAAAAGTCAGCTTCCCAAAGAAGCTACCAGTCCGATGGTTTCAGAAATTGATATTAATAAATTTCCTACTCTTCTTATCAATGTTCCAGCGAATAAACCCTATTTTAAGCAGATGAAGATGATTGATGACATTAAATATCGTTTAAATAAGATAGATGGTATTAGTGATATTGAAATATCAGGGCTTAAAAAGCCAAGGGTTAATATTATTCCTAATGCTTCTTTCATGAAGAAGTATAATATTACAAGTTCTATGCTTGCAAATATCATTAAGGATAATAATTTGGATATTCCTCTTGGCGAAAAAGAACTAAATAATATGAGATACAGTTTTGAAACAGATAATAAAGTAAAGTCCATAAAGGAACTGAAGAATATTATTATCCTTAGTTTTAATGGAAGAATTATAAAATTATCGGATATTGCAGAGATAGAATATGAAGATACAAGCTCTGAGTTTAAAAACTATATTGTAAAGGATAAGAAAAGACAATCTGTTATCAGTTTAAGTATTTATTTAAAACAAGATGCAGATGCGATTAAAGTAAATGATCAGTGTAATCAAATTGTTAGCAAGTGGAATAAAGAGCATCCACTAAATCAAATGATTGTGAGTCTAGATACTTCCATATTTATTGAAGAGAGTATTAATGATATTTCAACCAATGCATTTAGTGGGATACTTTCTGTAATTGTGGTATTATTTTTATTTATTAATTTAAAAGAAGCCATTATTGCTTCACTTATTATACCCATCACTCTAATATCTTCTATCATATTATTTAAACCATTTGGACTAACCATAAATATGCTATCGATTATAGGACTTATTATAGCACTGGGTATGCTTGTAGATAATGCGATTGTTGTGATTGAAATGATTGATGAAAATAGAGTACGCTTTCATAATTTAAGTTTTAGAGAGGTGATTCTTCTTTCAATTAATAAAGTGGGCTCTGCTATTTTTTCATCCACAATTACAACAATTTCAGCATTTATACCACTTGCCTTTTTATCAGGACCCGTAGGATCTATGGTTAGGTCCATACCGATTGCTATGGCAATTTCAATCAGTTTATCGTTTATTGTATCCATTACATTAACGCCAGTACTTGCTTATAGCTTTCTTAAAAACTTTAAGAATAAAGAGAGTCTACCATTAAAGATTTTTTATATTCTTGTTATTGTTACGTGCGCTTTATATTCCTTTTCAAATGATTTTAAATTAACCAAATTATCGTTTATAGCAGGATTTATTGTACTGATATTATCGAGTGTTAAATTATTTAGAGAAAATACGTATTCTTATAAAGAAGTATTTAATCAAGTAATTCATTCAATTATGAGATCAAAATTAATGCAGGGATTGGTTTTAATATTTACAATCTCATTATTTGTATATAGCATTAGCCTACTGGGTGGAGATAAGATTCCAAAAGAAAATTTCCCAGAATATGATAATCCAATTATACTTATAACGTTAAGCCTAATAGAAGGGATAGATAATAGTAAATCCAATGAAATATTTGAAAAGGCAGATGATATCTTAAGGTCAAAGGATTATATTGATCTATATACTGCAGTGTTAACAGAGAGAAGGCAGCAGTACTATATTGAGCTAAATATGGATAAAACCATACAGAATAAAGAGATATTTAAAGAGCTTACGAATGAGCTGAAAAAAATTCCTGATATTCGAGTATCTATTGCTAGTAATAATATCTCTGCAGCGCCTATACTCATTAGGCTAACGGGTGATAATTATAATGATTTAATCAGTGAAGCAAATAGAGTAACAGAAATCTTAAAGGATATTCCTGGAGCGGTGAATCCAAAGGCGGTGTATGAATATGGAAATCCTACGGTAAAAATTATTATAGATAAAGAAAAAGCGTTAGAAAGTAATCTTCTGATTAGTAGTATATCAAGAGAACTCAGATATCTTCTTTCGGGAGAAAAACTCATTAATATAAAGGCGTTTGATGAAAATGTCTATGCTTATCTTAAATATGAGGATATTATTCATAATGTCAGTGATTTAAAAAATGTAAGTGTAGCAAATACTAGTCAAAAGCTAGTACCAATTTATGATTTTATTGATTTAAAGGAATATAGAACGCTTAAAACACTTCATCATATTGATGGAAAGAGAATATTAGAAGTAAAAGCATTTAATGATGGAAATGTAACAGTAGAAGAGATTGTAAAAGAATTTAAAGATCGAATAAATAAAGAAGGTGGAATGAGAGAGGGTGTTAAATACTCTATCGCTGGAGAATATGATGAGATGGAAAAATCGTATCAAGATTTAGCTGTTAGATTCATCGTAGCACTTGTTTTAGTATATGTTATTCTTCTAATCCAGTTTAATTCATTTTCTCAGCCATTTGTTATTATACTCTGCGTTCCATTTTCAATTATTGGTGTAGCACTGGGCTATTTCTTTACAGGACTTACGTTTTCAACGCTTACCTTCTTAGGAATTATTTCCTTAGTTGGAATAGCGATTAATGATGCGATTGTGCTCATTGATTTTATCAACCAGCTTAGAAAAGAAGGGATGGAGAGAGTGCAGTCCATTATTGAAGGAAGTAAATCAAGGTTAAAACCAATTATTACAACATCGCTTACAACAATCACAGGTGTGATGCCGCTTGCAATATATAGTCCAGATTATTCACAAATGGCATATGCTCTGATATTTGGACTCATTACTTCAACCGTACTCACTCTTGTTGTCATACCGACTGTACTCAATGTAGTAGAGGGAACATTAATGATTTTTAAAAGGAAAGGAATAAAAGGTGAATAAGAAAAAAGCAATTTTTGTATTTTTTATTATAGTAGCTATAATAATTTCTATCATTCTTATATTTGAATATATTAGAGCCAATGAAGAAGTGCCAGAAGTAACTGTTACTGTGCCAAGTGTGATAACAGAAAAAGCGGTGGAGGATGAGTTTACATTATCGTATGAGGTAACGGGTAAATTAATGAGTAATGAGTATCGAATTGGTGCAGATGTTATTCGAAATAAAGTTTCTAAAATCTATGTAAAAGAAGGAGATCATGTAAAAGCAGGGGATGCTATTTTATCAGTAGATATGACGAGTAGCGTATCTCAGCTCAAATTACAGATTATTAATTTAGATCAGGCAATCAATGATTTAGATCTTAGTTTAAATCAGCTGAGTAAAAAAAGAGAGGATCTTCTAGCTCTTTTAGATGCAGGACTTGTTTCTCAGAATAAATTAGAGGAGCTTGATGATAATATCGAAAAGCTCACTGTAAAAAAAGAAGGGCTATTTAATAATAGAAAAGCGCTTATCAATGAAAAGCATTCTATTAATAGACTAGGCATTATTTATTCAAAAGAAGATGGTATTGTATCTAAGATTAAACTGAAAAAGAATCAATATCCATTAATGACGGATTATATTGAAATAAAGAAAGAAGAAAAAAATAAGATTAGAATTTATTTAACAGAAAAGATTATGAAAAAAATAAGTGTTTCAGATCAAGTTGAAATTAAAGTGGATGATGAAGTCTATACTGGAATGATTGATGAAATTTATAGTCTTAGTCAAGGGGAGATTCTTTATCCTGTTGATATTACATTTGATGCTGATAAGGAATTTATTTCTGGAAGTTCTGCTCAGATAAAAATACCGATTTATCATAATGAAAAGGCTATTTTAGTCAGTAGAAAGGCAATTATACAGTTTAATGATGAAGTCTATCTATATAAATTAATAGATAATAAAGCAGTTAAAACTCTTATTACAATAGGTGAAACAGCAGATTCCATGACAGAAGTTTTTGATGGAATAAATAAAGGGGATGAAATTATTACAGAAGGACAGTTTAATATTGTAAATAATGAAAAGGTTCAAGTTATCAATAATAATTAAAGGAGTTCTTCTTATACATTCAGATGATAAAGGGCTATATAGCTCTTTATTTGTATATTCTATTTAATATTATTATGAATAGGAAGGGAAGTGATAGAATGAAATATACAGAGGTTCAAGATATATTCAATGGCTTATGGGCAAGCAAAATAGTAAATATTTATTTTGATATTATTCATAATAGTATTAAAATTGCTATTGAAATTAATGATACGGGTAAAATAAGTAATCATATTATTGAATTTCAAGAAGTCTGTTCATATTTCTTTTTAAATAATATTGGTAGTAAACGTGATACATTTATAAAACCAGAAAGTGGAGATTTTTTAGAATTAACATCTATTAATCTTATTGAGAATATCCCAAAGCTAAAAATTTGTTCTGAAGAAAAATGGATTGAACAATATTATTCTCAAGCTAATGTAGCAGTCGAGATTTGGAGTAGAATGTTATTTATTGAAGCTAATCAAGTAGTAATTGATTCTAAAATTTACAAACTGCCTATAAACTGAGAGTGCTAGAGTTCAATTAAAGAAAGGAAAAAAGAAGAAATTTATTATGTCACGAAGATATAAATCTGAATTTAAAAAGAAAATTGTTCCTCTACATATTGAAAATAAAAGAAAGAAACTTATTCTAATATTAGTTATTTCTATTTTGATTTGTTTACAAATTATTATAGGGGTAGTGTTATTTAAAGAGACAGAAGCAATAACAGCTGAAAAATTTAAATTAATAATGCAAAATAGAGGATTTAATGTAAAGAGTCAGCTAAATTCAACACAAAATAATATGAAAATTTACTATGTAGGAGAAGAGAACGATATAGAATATTATATGTTTTATGAACTTCCTAATACAAAAGAGTCAAAGAAAGTGTTTCACTCTATAAAAATATTTTTAGAAAGGAAATATAAATATAGTTCAAAGAGTTATATTAGTATTCCAAGAAAATATATTTTAAAAATTAATAGTGGAACTAGAGATTATTTTACTATTATTAGAGTTAAAAATACTGTAGTATTTTTTAAGGCGCCATCTGAAAGAAAAGAATATATAAAAAATTTAGTGAAAGAGATTGGATATTAATTACTTTGGCGTAGAATTTTAGGATATAAAATAACTTCGTAAGATAAGTTAAAGGAGTATGTGCTATGGTTAAAAACAATACATTTAAAATAATATTTATAGTGTTAGTAGTATTAATTTTAACTAGTTGTATAAATACTAATACGAAAGAAGGAGAGTCATTGTCTTTTAATATAGAAAAACCTGTAAAAACTTTTAGTGAAGTTTATCGCGAAGGAATGGTTTTCTTGATAGAAGATATGTTTGAAGATAGTACGGATGTTGTTCTTTATGTAAATGATAAGTTATTTACTGATTCAAAGTTAAAGTTATCGAAAGGTATTAATAAACTAGAATATTATAGAGAATGTGATGGAAAGCAGAGTGAGCATCAGTTTGATGAAATTACAATTGTTTCTAAAGATGATATGAATTATATTGATGTTTATCAAGATTATCATTTGGATGAAGAAGATAAAATAGTATTAAAAGTAGATCGTATTGATATATCACCTAATATTAGTAGTGCATATCTTAATGGAAATACATTATATGCGCTTTATGAAGTTAAAAAAGATGATAACGTGCTAGGTGTGATTCTTAAGCAGTCTTCTTTTGAAGAGTTTGATAAAGATACGATGAATCGATATGTAGAAGTTGATTTTCACATTAAAACAAAAGATGAAGGAATTATAAGTTATTATTCTAATTCTGAGTCGCGTGCATCAGTTATATTAGAAAATCCCTTAAAAACAAGTAAAGTTATGATATTTAGTACATCCGAACATAATACATTAATTTATCATGTTGAAAGTAAGGAGACAATAAAAATAAAGGGTGATATATATTTATCAGAAAATGAATCTCAAATACTAGTAGTTAATGGGCAGAATAATGGAAATTGGGCACCGTTTATAAAATCAGATTGTAATCTTACACTTTTTAATGTAGATAAATTTAGTATATCAGAAGTATTTAGTAAACACTTTCAAAATTATGGGCTATATAATATTGAGTATAAAAATGATGCATGGTATTTTGATGAAGGTGTTGAAAGAAATAGTGCTTGGGATACGGCTGCAAGGGATTATATTTTAGAATCTATGAAATTATCAAAAAACAAATTAGTTTTAGTTAATGAGAAAAGTATTTTAGATAGGAATTTAGAAGAAATTGTTCTAGTGTACAGTGGCGTTAACTCAGAAAAAATTCTATATGAAAATGTGAAAGTGAGAGATATCACAAATATATCATGTGTTGATTCTTATCAAATTATAGAAGGAAAGCTGCATTTATGGTTTAAAGGAAATTATCAAGATAAGATAGTGTATTTTAACCGTTTATTAAGAGAAAATGAATTCCCGCATTATTATGAGGAAGATGGTAGGACAGATGTTCAGAATATAAAATTTATAACGGATAGAGGCGTTATAAATTATGATGTTTATCAAGAACAATGTTATTTTAAAATTACACCTTTTCTTTCGAATAAAGGATATTTCACAGTAGAGATACATCAGAGTGAAGCAAATGATCTTTGGGGATTTATTAGTAAAAAAACGGGAGAAGAAAAATATGGTGCTGGTAAATTTATTCCATCAGAAAGAAATGATAGGTTTATTTTTGAATATAATTCTTATCATGGGATTAATGCAGGAGAAGAAAATTTTATTAGTATTTTCACTGTAAATGAATCAGAAATTACAGAGTATCTTGTAAAATCTTATGAAGCATGGCAACCTCTTAATATAAAATGGATTAGTAATAATGAAATTAGTTTTGATGCAATATTTTCTAATTTAGAATATGACGTAGATGCAGAGCAAAAAAATTATAAGATAAGATATGTTGATTCTAACTGGCAGATAGAGAATAATGAAGATAATAGATTGTATATTAGTGTTGATAAATAATATAGAAAGAAAACAATTGTTATCATCTAGTGTATTATAACTTTTCAATAGGTAGCATAAACTTATGAAGTGTTATAGTAATTAAATCAGATAGTAGTAAAGAGGAAAAAAGATATTATGAAAATCAGGCTCGATTAAAAAATGATATTGATTTTTTAAGTGGATAGTAGGGGAGGAATTGATGAAAAGAAATTTATTAGCATTGTTTTTATTGTTTATACTAGCTGCTAGCTTATATTTGATTTTCTTTCATAAAGAAAATCAGAATAATTTAAATGAAGATTTAATGATAAAATTAAGTGATGACACCATTTTTTATGTGCCAGATATGGAACGTCTTACATTTAATGATGTGAAAAAAGATGCTAGCTATTTATTAATTGTCCCAGAAGCTAATGCAAAAGATGTTAGAGAGGCTAAAAATATAATAAAAATTGAGGATAAAAGTAAGATTGAGGCTATATGTAATCTTATAAATTTAGAGACAGTAAAAGAATTTAATAAAAATGGAGTTATAGATTTGACAGAAGTTCACCCTGTAATTTTCATTAGAATAAATAGTAAACATTATTTTAGAGTAGATTTATTAGAAGATTATTATAATGTTACACAAGATAATATTGTCGCAACAAATAGGTATTTTATCTACAATACTAATAATAAAGAAATCCTTTTTGAATTAATTAATAGTCTGAAAGCTGATAATAGAGATTGAAGTATGAACTTAAAAAGTAAAAAGAAGAAAATAATTACTATCATCTTACTATTTTCTTTAATGTATTAGGTTTTAATTTAGAAATGAGCGTTTGTAATAGATTGTGTTACTATTGGATAGTAGGGGAGGAATGGATGAAAAGAAATTTATTAGCATTGTTTTTATTATTTATACTAGCTGCTAGCTTATATTTGTTTTTCTTTCATAAAGAAAAGCAGAATAATTTAAATGAAGATTTAATGATAAAATTAAGTGATGACACAATTTTTTATGTGCCAGATATGGAGTATCTTACATTTAATGATGTGAAAAAAGATGCTGTCTATTTATTAATTGTTCCAGAGGCTAATGCAAAAGATGTTAGAGATGCTAAAAATATAATAAAAATTGATGATAAAAGTAAGATTGAGGCTATATGTAATCTTATAACTTTAGAGACAGTAAAAGAATTTAAGAAAAATGAAGTTAGAGATTTGACAGAAATTCACCCTGCAATTTTCATTAGAATAAATAGTAAACATTATTTTAGAGTAGATTTACAAAAAGATTATTATAGAATTTCACAAGATAATGTTATTGCAACAAAAAGATTTTTAAGTTACGATCTTGATAATAAAGAAAAACTCTTTAAATTAATTAATAGTCTAAAAGCTGATAATAAGGAGTGAAGTATGAACTTAAAAAGTAAAAAGAAGAAAATAATTATTATAATCATAATCTTACTATTTTCTTTAATTGTATTAGGTTTAAAATTTAGGAATGATCATTCCACATATTATAAATATAACGATTCAAAAGTTATTGGATACAAAAGCGAAGAAATTGTTGAAAGATATGGAGAATTTAATAAAATCTGGAATGCCTCAATATCTACTGATACATATATGAGTGAATGGGAAGGAATATATCTAGCATATACTGACAAGGATGTTTTTGGAAATATTATAAATGTTTATTATATCGTCTATTTTGATAAAGATGATATTGCAGTGCATGTTAGCCTTAAATCTCTCCCATATTTTGAATAGATTTTTTATACATTGAAGCATAAATATTTGACGAAGTAATCATTATTATGTTATACTTAAAGAAGTTATGAAAAAGACGGTTTATATGAGTATTTTAAGAGAGTTAATGGGTGGTGTGAATTAACAATTGATTATAAATGGATCACTTTGGAGCTAGAAAGAGAAGTCTTTCCGTTTGATAGCGATATATATCAATGAGTGGCTTTATGCAACATGGGTGGTACCGCGGATTATTCGTCCCTTGAGTTTTTCAAGGGACTTTTTATATGTAAAGGAGTAAGTATGAATGAGTACAAAAAACTATCTGAAAAGCAGATAGACCAAACAGAAAAGGAGATAGCAAATTATTGGAATGATATCGATTTGCTAAAATTAAGTATTACAGAAAGACCAGAAGATAAACATTTTGTTTTCTATGATGGTCCGCCAACAGCAAATGGAAGACCTGGAATTCATCATGTTATTTCAAGAGCGTTAAAGGATAGCGTTTGCCGTTATAAGACGATGAATGGCTATCGAGTAGAGAGAAAAGCAGGATGGGATACACATGGACTTCCTGTAGAGATTGAAGTGGAAAAAAGACTCAGCCTTAATAATAAAACAGAGATAGAGAATTATGGTATAACAAATTTCAATACAAAATGTAGAGAATCTGTTTTTGAATATGAATCATCTTGGAGAGAGATGAGTGAGAGAATGGCTTATCTAATTGATATGGATAATCCATATATTACACTGGATAATAATTATATAGAATCAGTATGGTGGATTTTAGATAAATTCAACAAAGAAGGTTATATCTATGATGGACATAAAATTCTTCCATACTGTACTAGATGTGGTACAGGACTTGCATCACATGAGGTAGCACAAGGATATCAAGAGATTAAATCACAAACAGTGGTTGCTAAATTTAAGAGAAAAGATGCAGATGAGTACTTTTTAGTTTGGACAACAACACCTTGGACGCTTCCATCAAACGTTGCACTTGCTGTACATCCAAATGAAACATATGTAAAAGCAAAACAAGACGGTGTTGTATATATTCTTGAAAAATCACTTGCTTCTACTGTAATGGGTGAAGACCATGAAATCATAGAAGAAATGAAAGGAAAAGACTTAGAATACGTAGAGTATGAACAGCTTATGCCTTATGTAAAACCAGATAAAAAAGCATTTTTTGTAACATGTGCAGAGTTTGTAACAACTGAAGATGGTACAGGAGTGGTTCATATGGCACCTGCATTTGGTGAAGATGACTATAATGTATGTAGAGGATATAATCTTCCTGTTCTAAAGCCTGTTGGAGAAGATGGTAAATTTACAGACACGCCATGGAAAGGTACTTTTGTAATGGATGCGGATTTAGATATTATCATTCATTTAGGAGAGCAAGGAAAAGTATATAAGAAAGAAAAAATGGCTCATAATTATCCACACTGCTGGAGATGTAAAACGCCACTTCTTTACTATGCTAAACCGAGCTGGTATATTGAGATGACAAAATTCAGAGAGCAGCTTATGGCAAATAATGATACAGTAAACTGGTTTCCTGGTTATGTTGGAGAAAAGCGTTTTGGAAACTGGCTTGAAAATGTAAATGACTGGGCAATATCACGTTCTAGATATTGGGGAACGCCACTTCCACTTTGGAAATGTGAGTGCGGAAATATTACATCAGTTGGTTCAAGAAAAGAGCTTGTTGATCTTGCCATAGAAGATATCGATGAGAGCATTGATTTACATAGACCACATGTGGATCACGTCCATTTAACATGTGATAAATGTGGTAAACCGATGACTAGAGTAAAAGATGTAATTGACTGCTGGTTTGATTCAGGTGCAATGCCATTTGCACAGTATCACTACCCATTTGAAAATAAAGAGAAATTTGATACACTCTTCCCTGCAGACTTTATCTGTGAAGGAATTGACCAAACAAGAGGATGGTATTATTCACTTCTTGCAATATCAACATTTGTAAAAGGACAATCACCATATAAGAATGTACTGGTTAATGACCTTATTTTAGATAAATTTGGAAAGAAAATGTCAAAATCAAAAGGAAATACAGTGGATCCATTTGAATTATTTGATAAGTATGGAGCAGATGTTTTAAGATGGTATTTATACTTTGTATCACCAGCTTGGACACCTACTAAATTTGATGAAGAAGGGGTAAAAGAAGTAGAGAGTAAATTTTTTAGAACAATAAAGAATGTATATAATTTCTTTACACTATATGCAAATACAGATAAGATCAATGCAAAAGAGTTTTACGTAGAGCCTCTTAATAGACCAGAACTTGATCGCTGGATGCTGTCTAAATTAAATAATTTAATCAAAAGAACAAGAGAAGATATGGATGTATTTGATACAACAAAAGCAGTAAGAAGACTTCAAGATTTTGTGAATGAAGATTTCTCTAACTGGTATATCAGAAGATCAAGAAGAAGGTTCTGGAGTGAGACATTAGATGATGATAAAAAAGCTGTTTATAATACAACTTTTGAAGTGCTAGAAACGATTTGTAGATTAGCAGCACCTTTTGCACCATATATAACAGAAGAAATCTATAGAAACTTAACAGGAGAAAAATCAGTACACTTAGCAGCGTATCCAGTGTGTGATGAAAAATTAATCGATCAAAATACAGAAGATCGAATGGATCTTATTAAATCACTTGTAACACTTGGTAGAGCAGCGAGAGAATCTGTTAAGATTAAAGTTCGTCAGCCAATTTCAAATGCTCTTTTAGATGGAAAGCATAAAGCACTTATCAGTGATTTAACAGATTTAATCAAAGAAGAACTGAATGTAAAAGAAGTGACATTTGCTGATGATTTAAGTAAGTATATGAACTTTAGCTTAAAGCCTAATTTTAAAGTTGCAGGCCCTGTACTCGGTAAGAATATGGGATTATTCTCTAAAGCGCTTTCATCACTTGATCCATATGAGACAGCTGTTAAATTAGAAGCAGGTGAGAGCATCTTACTTGATATAGCAGGAGAAGAAAAAGAATTTGATAAGGAAATGATCCTTGTTAATATTAGTGCTAGAGAAGGTTTTACGGTTCGAATGGAAAATAATTTATTTATTATCTTAGATACGAATTTAACAGAAGACTTAATCTATGAAGGATATGCAAGAGAACTGATTTCTCGTGTTCAGCAGCTTAGAAAATCATATGATTTTGATATGATGGATAATATTAAAATAGAATATCATTCAACAGATGAATTCAATAAAGCAGTTGAAATGCATAAAGAGTATATTATGAAAGAAACTTTAGCAAAAGAGCTGATTAAAGTAGAAGAAAATGACTTTGAAGAATTTACATTAAATGAACAAAAAACAGCTCTTAAAGTAACTAAATTATAATGAAAAAAATTGTAGATCAAAATACTAGAATGGATAAGTACATCGCTTCTTTATTTGATGATTATAGCAGAAGCTATATTCAAAAAATTATAAAAGAAGGTAATGTATCCATTAATGAAAAAGTAATTGTAAAAAATAAATTTTTGGTAAAAGAAGGGGATATTTGTGATATCAATATCCCTGAACCCCAAAAATTAGAAATTAGACCAGAACATATTCCTTTACATATAGTATATGAAGATGATGAAGTGCTAGTAGTGAATAAGCCAGCAGGGATGGTTGTTCATCCTGCACCAGGTAATTATGAAGGAACGCTTGTCAATGCCCTAATGTATTATAGTCATAAACTATCCTCTATTAACGGCGTTATTAGACCAGGGATTGTACACCGAATCGATAAGGATACATCCGGCCTTTTAATGATTGCTAAAACAAATAGGTGTCATCACTTTCTTTCAGAGCAGTTAAAAGAGCATTCCATTACTAGAAAATATATCGCAATAGTATATGGGCGCTTTTCTGAAAAAGAAGGAACCATTGATAAACCGATTGGAAGAAGTAAGAAAGACCGTTTAAAGATGGCAGTGACTGCAGATGGAAAACAGGCAGTTACACACTATACTGTATTAGAAGAAATAGGAAATTATTCCGTTGTGGAATGCAGATTAGAAACAGGCAGAACGCATCAGATTAGAGTGCATATGTCCTATATTTCTCATCCTTTATTAGGGGATATGGTCTATGGCGTAAAGAAACCTAAGATAAAACATGAAGGACAGCTCCTTCATGCAAAAGTATTAGGATTTATTCATCCAGTAACAAAGGAGTATTTGGAATTTGATTCTGAGCTTCCAGAGTTATTTGATGTGATGCTAAAAAAGATAAGGAGTACTTTATAATGGAATTAAAAGCTTTGATCATGGATTCAAAGAGTATTAAAAGGTCATTAGTGAGAATTAGTCATGAGATTATTGAAAAGAATAAAGGGATAAAGGATATTATCATTGTTGGTATTCATTCTAGAGGGGTATTACTTGCTGATGAGATTGCAAAGAATATAGAGAAGATTGAGGGCGAGAGCGTAATGGTTAAAACCCTTGATATAACTCCATATAGAGATGATAAAAAAGAACACTTATCGAAATATGATAGTACAGTAAAAGAGATTACAATAGATGATAAAATAATTATTCTAGTGGATGATGTACTATATACTGGTAGAACCGTAAGAGCAGCTCTTGATGCACTGATGAGTATTGGTAGACCAAAATCTATTCAGCTTGCTGTATTAGTGGATAGAGGGCACCGTGAGCTTCCAATAAGACCAGATTATATTGGTAAAAATGTGCCAACTTCTAGTAGAGAAATTGTAAAAGTAAGATTAAAAGATATAGACGATGAAGATGAAGTTGTTATTTATACTTAAAGAGCATATGCTCTTTTTTTGATTAAATATTTATTATATAGTCTTATATCTATTATAATAATAGACATCTGTGGTATAATATTTTATAAAGGAGGCAGAGAATGAAAAAAATAATATATGTATTTATTCTATGTGGATTATTATTCATATCATGTAATGAAGAAAAAATAATAGATAATAAAATAAATGAAACAAAAGAGAGTGTAAATAATGAGAGAATAAACTCAATAAAAGTGAAGTCCTTAGACGCATCACTTATTACAAAATATGGTATAAAAATGGATTCATCTTTTAAATTAAAACTTTTGGATGAAGTGGATTTTGATTATATAAAAAATAATATACTGATTACGCCAGAAGTAGATTTTACACTTGAAAAAATAGATGATAAGACCTATATTATTGAGCCAAAAACAATGCTTTTAGAAAATACAGTATATGTTATATCAACTCGTGATAAGAAGTTTAAAAAAGCATTTCAAACAGAAGAAGAGCTTCTTGTAAAAAAAATAGAGCCGAATAAAAAATCAAAAAAAGCAGCTGTGGATGATGTTATATCTATTTATTTTAATGGAGAAGTCTCTGATATTAAAGAAGAATTTGAAATCTATCCTCCAGTAGAAGGAAAGTTTGAATATAAAAAAAATAAAGTTGTTTTCATTCCTAGAAAGCTACTAGAAAATAAAGAATATACTATCACATTAAAAAAAGGAATAACAGATGGTATTAGAACGATGAAGGAAGATTATGTATCTACATTTCAAACAGAATCTTTTGATTCAGAACTGAAAATAGATTATAGAGTTAGTACCATGCTTCCAAATACAGAAGAATATATCTTAGTCAATGAATATTCTAAAGAACTCGATTATAAGGTAGATATTTATAATGTAAAGAGTTTTAATGATTTTCGCACGGCAAAATTGAAATTTGAAAGCTCTTATGAGGAGATTAATACAGAAGAATTTGATAATGTCTATTCAGAAAACACTGTGGGTAGAAGTTATAAAAATAGAGAGTATATTAAAATACCATCTCTGGATAGAGGAATGTATATTGCAAGAATTGCATCGGATGAAGAAATATTATATCTGTTTTTAAATGTCAATCAAAATATTTATTATTTTGCAGAAACAGATGATACCTATCTTCTTTGGGTGATAAATAATGCGACTAGAAAATTAGTACAAGGTGCAAAATTATTTTTAAGAGAAGAGGAACTTTCTGAAACAAATGAAAATGGGCTTTTAGTAGTAGAAAAAAATAAATTAGGAAGTGACTTATATTTTTCAGATAAGAGTGGTAAATATCTTATTGAAAGAAATGATGTAAAAAAAATGAGATCTATAAAAGATTATAGCATGAATTACTGGGCATTTATCTATACAGATAAATCAGTCTATCATTTAGCTGATGAAGTCAATATATTTGGCTATGTAAAAAATTATAATGCAAGACCAGTAGAAGATGTAAGGCTTGTACTTTCTGATGAAAAAGGAAATGACTATATATCAAAACTCATTACCGTAAATGAAGAGCTTACATTTACAGATAAGATAGCACTCAATCATTTAAAAGAAGGAGAGTATCTTTTAACCTTATATGATAAAGAGTCTAAAAAAATATCGAGCATGCCTATTAAAATAGAAGAATATAATCAGTCTGAAATCTGTTTAAATACACTGACAGATAAAAAAAGCATGTTCATGGAAGATACACTTTTCTATACGGTACAGTCTAGTTATTTTAATCATCTGCCTTATGAAAATTTAGATTTTAAGGTATATGGAATCAAAGAAGATGAGATTATTAATGGTAAGACAGATAAAAATGGGATAGCTACATTAGAATATCAGTATCAGGAAAAGAACTCATTAGAGGAAGATAGCTGGAAGCCTAAACAGGTATATTTTGATCTAACAGCCTATGGACCTCAGAAAACGTTTTTAAATAAAAAAGATTATATATCAGTGTTTACAAGAGATATGATGATTCTAACTGATATGAAAGAAGAGAATGGTTATATTACAGTAGATATTGAAACGGCAGCCATTGATTTAGAAAAAAGCAATGAGTTTATTAGCCCTGATTATCATAATATTAAAGGGGCTCCTTTAGATGTAGAATATGAAGTTCTGATTACGGATAATTACTATATTAAAACATATAAGGATACAGCGCTTGATCTTAGAGTAAATAGAAAAAGAGATATTTATACTTACACTAATAAAAAGAGTTTGTTAACTCCTATAAAAGGAGCGACTGCTGATGGAAAATCTTCTTTCCAATTTAAAAAGGAAGATGGACATACTTATGATATTAAGATTATATCAAGTGATACAAAAGGAAGAAAAGTTGTATCAATGCTTCATTACTTCCTTCCAAAATATGATAAGGAAGAGGAATATCACCTTAAACTAAATAATCAAAATGCTTATAAAATAGGAGATAAAGTAAAGTATAGTATTTTAAAAAATGGTGAAGAGATATCCAATGACGAAGCGGATGATTTTGTTTTAGAACTAAAGTGTAGAAATGGCATTTTAGAATATGACGTTGTAGAAAACTCATCACATTCTTTTGAATTCTTTAAAAAATATAGACCAAATATATTATTAAAAACAATTTATTATGATGGAAATGCCCTAACGATTCTTCCAAAGAGCGGCTCTGAGTTAATTGCCTATGATTATAAAGAATTAGAATATTTCATTGAATCTAATGTGGATAAAAGAGTCTATAAGCCAGGAGAAGATGTAGTGCTTGACATTCATATTACAAAAGAAGGAAAGCCTTTTAATGGTGTAGTCAATATATCTCTTGTTGATGAAAATTATTTTTCTATTATGGACGATTTTTCAATGGAGGATTTACATTCTTATATTGAAGATGCAGGAATTAGATATGAATCCATTGCGAGTTTAAGAAGGAATAAAAGAGAAATCAGTGAGCGTTCAGAAAAAATGATGTCTAATGTAGGTAGAAATTACTGTACAGGAGTTGTGCTATTTAAAACAGTGGATGTGAAAGATGGAAGAGCGAAAGTATCTTTTAAAGCGCCAAATGAGATAAATAATTATAAAGTAACGCTTCATGCTATAAATAAGAATTTAGAATATGGATCTGATAAATTTCTTTTAAAGACAGATATACCACTTTCTATAAGAAATATTTCAGATAAAAAGTATATTAAAGGGGATGATATATTTCTTACAGTAAGAGCAGAAGGCGATGTTTCTGATATTACCTATAGGCTAGATTATAATAAAAAAGCAGTGGAAGAAACTTTAAATAAAAATCAGACTGTTTTTATGAAAATGGGTGAACTTTTAGAAGATGAAGACTATATTATTACAGTAAATACAAAAGATCAGACAAATAGTATAAAGGGTGGGGCCGAATTATTAGATCATATGGTTGAGTTTTATCATATAGAAGAAGTGGATTTTAATAAGAAGTATCAACCAAAATATATGGATAGAAAGACGTCTCTTATTTTATATAATAAAAAAGTAGAAGAGTATCTAATCATCTTACATGAATTCATAGGGAATGCTATAAAAATAGAAGATAAAATAGCTAGAAATGAAGTGTTTAAAATATTAAATGATATTATGATAAGTGATACATGTGAAAATGAGCTTTCTACTTATCAGTGTGATGATGGAGGAATTGCTTTATTACCTACTGATACAGCGGGTTCAGTAGATGTAACAAGTTTGATTCTTGCTAGCGGATATATCAATGGGTTTGATAAGGAAAAGCTGATAGGCTTTTTAGAAAATAAGTTAGCCTCTAAGGAAGAGAGCCTCATGAGTAGAGCAAAGATTTTATGGGCGCTTTCTAAAGAGCAACAGCCTGTTTTAGTAGATATTGATAATCTCATTAATGAAAATGAATTAAATGCTAATATAAAACTTTATTTAGCCCTTTCTATGGCAAATTTGGAGGATGAAACAAGAGCAAAAAATTACTATGATGCAGTTTATAAAGTAAAAGAAAAACTCGGCGATAAAGAAACGCTTCTATTAGGCGTTTTAGCTAAAAAATTAAAGATAGAAGATGAGTTATATAAAATCGATTATGCTCATAGAGCATCGTTAGATGAGAGTCTTAGCATTGAAAAATTACTGTATCTTCAGTCCTTAGATTTTAAGATGAGTCCAGCAACATGTACTTATTATTTAGATGGGAAGAAAAATGTAGTAGAGATAGTAGATAAAGAGCCTACTAGAATTGAAATTGATCATGATGATTTTAAGATTTTAAAACTAGAAGGTGATGTAATAGCCTATGAAAAAAGAGTGATTTATGGAACGGATGATAAAGAGTATCTGCCTACATTTATTAGTTTAGATAGAATGTGTGATGAAAGTGCAGTGTATAAAAAACCATATGAAGTGTTATATCATTATAAGAAGTTTGGAAATCCTTCTTCAATTCATATAAAAATTCCTTCTGGATTTGAGTTTTTATCTACTACAACATCTAATCAGTATAGAGTGGATGATGAGAATAAAGAGATTATTGTTTATTTGGATTCTACTATAGAAGAAGAAGGAAAATTTAAAGTAAGATTTCTTCCATGCCAAAAAGGAAGATATACATTTGAATCAGATTATATCAGATCATGTGCTAGCTCTCCTTGTATGACGGAAAGAATGAGTATAGAGGTGAAAGGTGAATAGACTGAGATTTCTTTATCCTATCCTTATATTCTATTTATATATGATAGGATATACTCCAGCAGATAATATAGCAGAGTATAAAGAATATTATGGTGAGAAAATAAAATATGATGAGGAGCTAAAAGGAATGGTTGTGCCTCATCATCTTCTTGCTAATGATTTAATTGAAAATATGTATTATACTGCAGGAAGGGATGATGTAAAAAAAATACTTCTTATCAGTCCAGATCATTATCCAAATGAAAGGCGCTCTGTTTTTACAAGTACAGTGCCTTGGATGACGGAGTTTGGTAAATTATTTATAGCAGAAGATATTAATAGGTACAAACTTCCAATCAATGATAAAGAAGTAGAAACAGAGCATGGACTCTATGTTCATATTCCTTATATAAAAAAGTATTTTAAAGAGGCTGAGATTATCCCAATTGCGATATCAAAAGAAACGAGTATTGATGTATTAGATCAGATTATAAATACAATTGATGAGGATACTTTTGTTATTGCATCTGTTGATTTTTCCCATTATTTAGATGTTAAAACAGCAAACAAGAGGGATCAGCATACAGAAGATTTATTTAATATGAGCAGAATGAATTTCTTTAATTTAAGTGATGAGTATTTTGATTCTGCTGCATCATTATATATTATATTTACTTGGGCAGATAATATGGGTTATAAGCACTATATATATGATCATAAAAACTCATATATGTACTTAAAAAATCCATATTATACAACATCGTATTTTATTATAGGATTTAAATAAGATGAAAAAACTATTGATTATTGTACTTATATTATTATTAATACCACTATGTATTAATTATTATGTTATATTTTCTGTAAAAGATCATATTCTTTCAGAAGATCAGATAAAAGAGATAAAAGCAGATGCTATTCTTGTTTTAGGCGCAAGAGTATATAAAAATGGGCCATCTCCTATGCTTTCAGATAGAATAAAAGAGGGGATTAAGGTCTATAATTTAGGTGTAAGCAGTCATATTATTATGAGTGGAGATCATGGAAGAAAAGAATATGATGAAGTAAATACCATGAAGAAAGAAGCAATAAAAAAAGGCGTTTTATCTTCTGATGTATTTATGGATCATGCAGGCTTTTCTACTTATGATAGTATTTATAGAGCAAAAGAAATCTTTGGATGTAAAGATATTGTGATTATTACTCAGAAATATCATCTCTATAGAGCACTTTATATTGCAAAGAAACTTGGAATAAATGCTTATGGATATTATGAAAATACTATGACCTATGTAGGGCAGGAAGGAAGAGACGTAAGAGAGATTCTTGCAAGAAATAAGGATTTTTTTAAGGTGATGTTTAAATTAAAACCACAATTTTTAGGTGATAAAATTCCTTTAATAGATGGGGATAGCACGAATGATTAAGAAAGGAGTTTTATGAGCGTAGTAAGTGAATTTTTATTTGTCCTTTTAGTAGGTGCTTCAGGGGGCATGATATGGACTTTTATTATGGAATGGTGCTACTTTTTTCTAGAAAGCCCTCTAAATTTATTTGGATAGCATTTATTGTATGTTTTATCGTAGCTGCACTTAGCTATTTAGGTATATCTTTATCATAATAGAGCCTTCATCATAGAGTATAATTTTAATTGGCAAGAATAGCAAAAAAAGTGAAGAAGGTAAAAACCCTCTTCACAACATACAGATTTACTTGTAAAATTTAATTGCA
>PDWI01003157.1_pt1 | contig 23644 bp, 24 predicted proteins | sample 1430891 | NCBI WGS metagenome assembly PDWI01 (sample SAMN01162508, study PRJNA174530) | Oral metagenome, whole genome shotgun sequencing project. | biome: Marine environment; feature: Marine mammal; material: Swab sample of the gingival sulcus; isolation source: swab sample of gingival sulcus... | reverse complement strand
TTGAGCGGCAAAACCTGAATTTTCGAACAAGGATCAAACGACTTACCCGAAAAACTATTGGCTTTTCAAAATCAGAGGAAATCCATGATAAGGTCATTGGAGAGTTCATTAACCGAGAGTTCTTTCAACGCATCTGAATCACTACCGCTTGTACTCGTATCAAAAACGCTTATGGCAGCAGTTACTACTGTTGAATTACTCTGTTTTACATACTAGCTATAAAGGTATATCAAAAATCAGTAAGTGTCAGATGGGTTCTGACCAGTGGCTATTCGTTTTTGTGGCTTGGAGTAAAAACCACTTTGCCCAGTGTTGTTTGTTAACTTAGTGTTTCACAATTTCGATCCGGCGGTTTCTGATCTTGCCTTCTTCTGTGTCGTACAACGCCACATTCCCTTGTTTGCCGACTCCCCTGCTCGGGAATAAGTGTGACTATTTTTTGTTCCCGTGGTTTGCTTTCCATTGTCTCCTACCTTTTACCCCCTCACTCAATCCTCCCCAAATACATAAGCGAAATCCAGCACCTGTTCTGCGAAAGGTGGAATCACTAGCTGACTACACAAGTTTGCATCATAACATTCTGCTGAAAAGACAACACGGTAGCAGTTACGATCCAGCTCATACACAATCAGCGTTTTATCTTCTGGTGAGATCAACCAGTAATAGGGTACTTTGTAGGCTTGCAGGCGTAATAGTTGGGTGATGGTATCTTTGCGTTCATGCCCAGGTGAGGTAATTTCACACACCCAGTCGGGAAGGATTTTCATTACGCCAGTAGGACGCTGTGGCAGACGTGATTTGCGCCAGCCAGCGAGATCATGAGTGGGGCAGTGATGTTCACTATAACGCACGCTGATTTCGCTCATAATCCACCAGCCATCATCCTGGCCTTTGCGCCATAAAGGTAAAAACTGCCCAGACAAGCCTGCTTGTGCCATCGCGTGATCGGAACGCGCCATTGGGCGTTTTACGATTTCGCCGTCAATCAGTTCAATGCGCTCATCTTGTTCACTAGCGAGTAGCAAGTCATCAACGGTTTTTAGTTTAAGCACTTCCATAAAGTTATTCGCCAATAATGAGCAATTTACTCAGTATAGTGCAAATAGTGCAATGGTTTTATCCTAGCTCAAACACCCGCTCCCTTAGTGCTACCATCTCATCCCGCACGGCTGCGGCTTGCTCGAACTCCAAGTTCTTTGCATGGTTTAGCATTTTTTCTTCCAATAGCTTAAGCTGCTTCGTGGCTTGGACTGGTGTTAGGTCGCCATAACTGGCCGCTGCTTCAGCTACTGTGCGTTTTTTACTCTTCTTCTCATGGCGTTTCACATTGGCATACGCGCCTTCCATGACATCGGCGATGCGTTTCTTGATGGTTTGCGGTGTAATGCCCTGCTCAGCATTGTGAGCTAATTGCTTTTGGCGGCGGCGCTCGGTTTCGTCTATGGCTTTGCGCATGGAATCGGTGATTTTATCAGCGTACAAAATCGCCTTGCCTTCTGCATTCCGTGCCGCACGGCCAATGGTTTGAATCAGCGAGCGTTCTGAACGCAAAAAACCTTCTTTGTCTGCGTCCAAAATAGCGACTAACGAGACTTCTGGTATATCCAAACCTTCCCGCAATAAGTTGATTCCCACTAATACATCGAACTCCCCTTTGCGCAAATCGCGGATAATCTCTACCCGCTCCACCGTATCAATATCTGAGTGCAAATAGCGCACTTTAATAGCATGTTCCATTAAGTAATCGGTCAAATCTTCCGCCATGCGCTTGGTGAGTGTGGTCACTAATACTCGCTCATTGCGCTTTGCTCTTTCGCTAATTTCTGACATGACATCATCGACTTGGCTATTGACCGGGCGCACTGCTACCATCGGATCGACCAAGCCTGTTGGACGTACCACTTGCTCAGCAACATTATCTGAGTGTTCATTTTCATACGATCCGGGCGTGGCGGAGACATGTATCGCTTGCGGAATCAGGCGCTCAAATTCTTCAAATTGCAGTGGCCGATTATCCAAAGCGGAAGGTAGGCGAAAACCATATTCTACCAGTGTGGTTTTGCGCGAACGGTCGCCTTTAAACATGCCACCAAACTGTGGAATGGTTACATGTGACTCATCCACAAATACAATGGCATTGCGTGGCACATAATCAAATAAACACGGTGGTGGTGCCCCCGCAGCGCGCTGGGATAGGTAGCGTGAATAGTTTTCTATCCCCGAGCAATAGCCAGTTTCCATAATCATTTCAATGTCATACTGTGTGCGCTGTTCTAAGCGCTGCGCTTCTACTAGCTTGTTTTCATCGCGCAATACTATCAAGCGTTCGCGTAATTCGTCTTTAATATGATCAACCGCCTGCACTAAAACTTCACGCGGCGTGACATAGTGTGTTTTGGGGTAAACTGTTAGGCGGGGTACACGGCGTAGCACTTCGCCTGTGAGTGGGTCGAAGTAGCTAAGGTTTTCAATCTCATCATCAAATAGCTCAATGCGGATGGCTTCCTTATCCGATTCTGCTGGATGAATGTCAATCACTTCACCACGCACTCGAAATGTGCCACGTTGCAAATCTAAGTCATTACGAGTGTATTGCATTTCGGCCAAGCGGCGTAAAATCGTGCGTTGATCAATGTTGTCGCCACGCACCAAAATTAGCAGCATTTTTAAGTAAGACTCGGGGTCACCCAAGCCGTAAATAGATGACACAGTAGCGACCAGAATAACGTCTTTGCGCTCAAACAAATTGCGAGTGGCTGACAGACGCATTTGTTCAATGTGATCATTAATCGACGCATCTTTTTCTATATACACATCTTTAGATGGCACATACGCTTCCGGCTGATAGTAGTCGTAATAGGAGACAAAATATTCCACTGCATTTTGGGGGAAGAATGCCTTGAACTCGCCGTATAACTGTGCCGCCAAGGTTTTATTATGCGCCAGAATAATGGCTGGCCGTTGGGTTTCCTGAATAATATTTGCCATGGTGAAGGTTTTGCCTGAGCCTGTCACACCTAGCAAAGTTTGGTGTAATAAACCATTATTCAGCCCTTCGACCAAGGATTGAATGGCTGTAGGCTGATCGCCCGCAGGGGCGTAAGTGGTGCTGAGTTGGAAGCGATTTCTGTTAGTCATGGGGGAATCGTTTGCTGTGAAGTGGGTTTCATTATAATGGGTCTGCTTGGAGGTGTTTGCAAGTTTGGACTAGGCTAATACCGAGTTACGGAATCTGGCTGATAGTGGTAGCCCTGGAGAGCTTTAGCTTGACTGCGTTGCTATCTTCTGAAAAGGCAAGTATATTATTTTATACTGCTATGCTAATACAGTTTCTCCACAGCTTTTATGACTAGGGTAAGTTATGCAGCAAGAGACAAGCGACATGAGTTTTGAGAATAACTGCGATATTACCGCGTCCATGTTGGCGAAGGATGAAGACATTGATCGCGCCTCTCGTTCTTTGAAAGCCATTTCCCATCCTTTGCGTCTGAAGATTTTGTGTGTGTTGGGCAATCAGGAGGTCAATGTGCAGGATATTGTCGATTGTGTAGGCACTTCACAAAGCAATATCTCTCAGCATTTGGCCATTTTGCGTGATAAGGGTATTCTCACTTCACGCAAGGATGCTAACCGTGTTTATTATCGAGTGGGTGATAGTCGTACCCTGAAATTGATCAATATGATGCAGGAAGTCTTTTGCCCAACACCGAACTGAATGTTGAATAAAAATCCCTGAAATGTTTGATAGGGGTTTACGCTGTCCGTGGAGATGTATATCTTTAGCTCCAATTTCTGGAGAGCTTTATAGTGGATAGATATATGGAATTTGCCCAGAGCAATTCGCTACTGGTCATGGGTTTTGTTGCAGTATTAGGTATGATTGCTTGGGTGGAGTTCACTCGACTGACTCGCAAATACAAGCAATTAAATGTCAATCAAGCCGTGTTATTGTTGAATAATGATGATGCGGTAGTGGTGGATGTGCGTGAGAATAAGGAGATGATGGATGCCGGTAAAATCCAAGGCGCCAAGCATATTCCACTCACTGATTTTCAAAAGCGCTTACCCGAGCTTGATAAAAGCAAAAATAAGCCTATATTGGTTTATTGTCGTTCTGGTAGTCGTTCGGGTCACGTCTGTCATACATTGACCAAAAATGGTTTTGAAAATGTGAATAATCTGACAGGTGGTATTGCGGCGTGGGAATCCGCGAATATGCCGGTAACAAGAAAATGAGTACCACAAAACTTCCAGTTCGCCTGTATGGGACTCGTTTTTGTCCTTACTGTATTCGTGCGCGCCTATTGTTATCCCGTAAGGGGATTGAGTACGAAAATATTTCAGTGAGTGGTAATCCTGAAAAACGAGCTGAAATGACACGCCTCAGTGGTGGTACGACAGTACCGCAGATTTTTATCGGTGATCAGCCTATTGGTGGTTATGATGATATGGCGGCACTGAATAAGCAGGGCGAACTGGATAAACTACTTGGATTGGAATAAGTCATGTTAGTTATTTGTCCCCATTGTCAAAAGATAAATCGAGTCCCTCCCGAAAAAGCGGTAAGTCAGCCTCAGTGTGGCGCTTGTGCCAAGGAGCTTTTTACAGGACATCCCGTTGAGCTGGATTTTAATGGTCTTCAGCGTCATGTACAGCGCGGAGAGATTCCCTTATTGGTGGATTTCTGGGCGCCTTGGTGTGGTCCTTGTCGTATGATGGCGCCTGCTTTTCAGGAAGTGGCTGCGCAGCTTGAACCGAATGTGCGTCTTGCTAAAGTGAATACCGAAGATGTGCAACAGGCGGGTATGATTTATGGTATTCGTAGTATACCGACCATGATTTTATTCCAGGGTGGGCAGGAGCTAGCTCGAGTATCCGGTGCTATGAATGCCCCGCAAATTGAAAACTGGGTAAAGCAGCATTTGGCTTAAACCTAGCAAGATGATGATAACTAAGCAGGGCAGTAAAACATTGCTGCCCTGCGGTCTATTGATAATATTGACTATATAGCAGGAGTAAGCTGATCTCATGAGCGAACCAAATCAGGCTCAACCCGCCCAACAAGCAGAAGCACAATTTATTATCCAGCGTATTTATGTAAAAGATGTTTCGTTTGAGGCTCCCAACTCGCCCGCTGTTTTTACCGAGGATTGGAAACCAGAAACCAATCTTGATCTGAATACCAATGTTAATACACTGCCGAGTAATAACTATGAGGTTGAGTTGGTGCTGACCATTACAGTCAAGAGTAATGATAAGCCTGCTTTCCTTGTTGAAGTCAAACAGGCAGGCGTATTTTTTATTAATGGCTACACGCCGGAGCAACTGAATCATTTACTGGCAGCTTATTGCCCTAATATTCTGTTTCCTTATGTGCGTGAAGTGATTGCTAGTTTGGTATCTAAGGGAAGCTTCCCTGAAATGCACTTGTCGCCCATTAATTTTGATGCGCTGTATGCCAAGCGTTTGCAGGAACAGCAGGAGCAACAAGCACAAGCTGCTTCACAGCCACCAGCTCAAACCTAAGTGGCATTAGTGGCATTGAAAATATCCTCTAATATAGCTGTGTATGGCGCTGGTTCTTGGGGAACCGCATTAGCACTGCAATTGGCGCGCAATGGCCTCAATGTTTCTTTATGGGACATTGACGCTGAGCATATAAAATCGCTAGCAAGCGACCATGAAAATCGTCGCTATCTGCCGGGTATCCCTTTTCCTGATAATTTGCATTGTGCGGCTGAGCTAGAGCGAGTCGCTGCCTCTGCTAATCAACATCTGATGGTTGTTCCTAGTCATGGTTTTCGTGCTTTATTGGCGCGTTTAAAGCCTTTGCTGGCAAAGGATCATTTGCTGTGTTGGGCTAGTAAAGGCTTGGAGCTACAAACAGGTAAGCTGCTACATGAGGTATTGCAAGAAGCTTTGCCAGGTTACGAGCGCTATGGTTTAGTGTCTGGGCCGACCTTTGCAGCAGAAGTCGCTAAAGGCTTACCGACTGCTATGACGGCGGCAGCCAATACTGCTGCTTTGGCTGAAAGCATTGCGCGGGCGTTTCACGGTGCTAATTACCGCGTTTATACCAGTGAAGATATTACTGGCGTTGAATTAGGCGGCGCGATTAAGAATGTTTTGGCGATTGCTGCGGGAATTTCTGATGGCTTGGGTTTTGGTGCTAATGCGCGCGCCGCACTGATTACTCGTGGCTTGGCAGAAATGATGCGTTTGGGCGTTACGATGGGGGCGCAGGCAGAAACTTTAATGGGTCTGGCCGGTGTAGGTGATCTGGTGCTGACTTGTACGGATGATCAGTCACGTAATCGGCGTTTAGGCTTGGCTTTAGGGCAAGGGCAGACCATGGAGGCAGCTTTGGCTGATATTGCTCAGGCTGTTGAAGGGGCTAAGACAGCGCAGTCGGTGGGTTTATTGGCAGAGCGCATCGGTGTGGAAATGCCTATTTGTCAGCAGGTTTACCGCATTTTGTATGAAGACTTGCCCCCGCGTCAGGCCGTGCAGGCATTGATTTCCCGTGATTTAAAAGCGGAGTTTTAGGCAATGAAGCCCTCTAGGTCAGTAGTCACCTTGGGTATTGTGATGGATCCACTGTCGGCCATTAATATTAAAAAAGACAGTACTTTCGCCATGATGCTCGCGGCACAAAAGCGAGGTTGGCAGCTTTATTTTATGCAGCAGGGTGATTTGTATGCGGATAATGGTGTGGCCTATGCGCAGATGACTCCCATACAGTTACAAGCTGATCAGACAGCTTGGTATGTGTTGGGAACGCCTGTACGCAGAACGTTGCATAGTTTAAGTGCTGTGTTGATGCGTAAAGATCCGCCTTTCAACATGGAGTATATCTACAGCACTTATTTATTGGAGCTGGCGCAGCGGGCGGGGGCTTTGATTGTCAATCGTCCAGAAAGTGTGCGTGCGGCGAATGAAAAGTTGTTTACTGCCTGGTTTCCCGAATGGACGCCCGCAACACGCTTGACGTGTGATATGGCTCTCATACGAGAGTTCTTGGATGAACAACAGCATATTGTGGTCAAGCCACTGGACGGCATGGGCGGCTCAATGATTTTTCAGCTCAAACACGATGATCCCAATCGCAATGTTATTTTGGAAACGATGACGGATTATGGCAGGCGTACCGTCATGGCACAGCAGTTTTTGCCAGAATTCAAGCAGGGTGACAAGCGCATTTTATTAATTGATGGTGAAGCCTTTCCTCATGGTTTATCACGCATTCCTGCACAAGGGGAAAGCCGAGGAAATCTAGCCGCAGGCGCCACGGGCGTTGGTACTGACTTGACTGAACGTGAACAAGCGATCTGTAAGGCTATAGGGCCGGTATTACGTGAAATGGGCTTGTTATTTGTGGGTTTGGATGTGATTGGTGACTATGTAACTGAAATCAATGTAACCAGCCCGACCGGCATACGCGAGCTGGATAGCTTTTATCAGGCGGACATTGCCAGTTTATTACTGGATGCTATTGAAAAGCGCTTGGTCTAGCTGAATACCTTAACTAAATCAATGATGTGTTAGCATCAGCAATAGCTCATCTTTAAGTTGCAGGCGTTTTTTCTTAAGCTCTTCGACGACTTCATCTGAGGGGGTTTCAATACATTGCTGGATACGGTGCAACTGGTGATCCAGTTCGTTATACTCTTCAAACAGGCGGGCAAAATGGGTGTTCTCCATTTTTAGCTCATGAATGCGGTCTTTATGCTCCGGGAATTCGTGTAGCAAGTCGTGGGCTTCTCCAAACATAGTTGTCTCCTTTTTATTTAATGGGCTGATCATAACATGCCCATACTTGATCGGCGACCATTGGTGGGTTATCTGTCTTACTGAGTAAAAGTTTTTTTGTTTGCCATGATTCTAATTAATTTTTGGGAGCTTTAGTGTATGAAAGCGAGAGTAAAATGGCTGGATCATATGAGCTTTGTGGGTGAGTCCGGCAGCGGTCATTCGGTTGTAATGGATGGTGCGCCAGAATCAGGAGGGCGGAATTTGGGCGCGCGGCCTATGGAAATGTTGTTGTTGGGTTTGGGCGGCTGTTCTGCATTTGATGTTGTGATGATTTTGCAAAAGTCCCGTCAGACAATACTGGACTGTGAGGTAATGCTGGAAGCAGAGCGTGCCACAACCGATCCTAAGGTTTTTACCAAAATTCACTTGCATTTTATTGTCAAAGGACGAGATTTAGCGGCTGATCGGGTTGAGCGTGCGGTGCGCTTGTCTGCTGAGCGTTACTGTTCGGCCTCAATGATGTTAGCTAAAGTGGCTGAAATTACGCATGACTTTGAAGTGATGGAGGCAGAGTAAGGGTTGCTGGATTAATCAGGATTGTTGGATTCATTAGGGGACGTGACTTGGTTTATTTGTCTATCCGGTTTGACAGTTTGCGTGAAGTGGTTCGTCTGAATGTCTGCTCGGACGAATAATATGTCTTATCGAAGATTATGATTTTTAGTGTAGGTTGAGGATAAGGAACGTTGATTGATCGTCACAGGGAGCAGATCCGCCTGCAAGGTTTTAATAACCTGACTAAATCCCTGAGTTGCAATATCTATGACATTTGTTATGCCCAGCGTCCTGAGCATCGTAAAGAGTACCTGGCTTATATTGAAGAAGCCTATAATGCTGATCGTTTGACGACTATCTTGACCCATGTAGCTGATATTATTGGGGCGAATATACTCAATATTGCACGGCAAGATTATGATCCGCAGGGAGCGAGTGTGACTATTTTGGTCTCTGAGGCGTCAGTGCTGACTCAGGAACAATTGAGCAATACAGCGCAACCTGATCCTTTGCCAGTGGACTTAGTGACTCATTTGGACAAAAGTCATTTAACTGTACATACTTATCCCGAAAGTCATCCTGATACTGGTATTAGTACTTTTCGTGCTGATATTGATGTGTCAACTTGTGGGCGTATTTCTCCGCTAAAAGCTTTGAATTATCTGATTCATTCTTTTGGCTCGGATATTGTGACGCTGGACTATCGTGTGCGCGGCTTTACCCGCGATGTGAAAGGTAAGAAACATTTTATTGATCATAAAATTAATTCTATTCAGAATTTTATTGCACCTGATACCCAACGTATCTATTCCATGATCGATGTGAACGTGTATCAGGAGTATATTTTTCATACAAAAATGCTGCTTAAAACCTTTGATCTGGATAATTATTTATTTGGTCGGATGCAATCGGACTACCCAGAAGCAGAGCTGCATATGATTGAGAACAGCTTGCGTAAAGAGATGTTAGAAATATTTTATGGTCGCAACTTAGGTAGTATATAATCTATTTGTCATGCTGAAAGGCATGAATAAAAAATAATAATTCATTGCTAAGTAGCTCTGGACGAAATTTCCACTGGGCGGGCGTGGGAGTCGCTCGACGCTCCACTCCCGTTAAGCAGGATGGCTGGATGAGCGCAAAAAGGACTTGCCTCGCCTAGAGAAATACACATAAGCCTTGTGTTTATTGATTTTGAGGGAGTTTTTGAGATATGTGCCATTGTTTGGGTCTAAATCCTCGTGTATTTGTTTCGGTTAGTGTAGTCAGTGTTTGGCTTAGCGCTTGTAACACTATGCCGGCTGTAGATACTGTTCAGCCGCAACGAGCTGTACTGAAGCAGCCAGTTGTCCGCCAAGCTAATACCCATACCCTTGTAAAAAAAGAACCACCCCCTGTTTATGTGGTACAGCGCGCTAGTATGCGTACCCCCAGCGAATTGCGTTATGAACGTTTAAAGAAAAATACAAAGCTTTCAGCGCCTATTGCTTTGAATGCTGCACCCTATGCAAGCCGTCAAGCCGCTCAACTCGCTGACCTCACACGAAAGCGCCAACATCAACAAAAGATGCAAGCTCAGGCACGGCGGAAACGTCTACAAAGACACCGACAGGAAGTATTACGTCAGCAACGGCTACAACAATTGGGTTTGCAGGCTAAAAGACAAACCTATCCAGCAGCACTTACTCCAACTAGGCATACAGTTAAGCCAGTCCAGACTCAGGCGAGTCATCAGCCACAAAAAACTAAAAAGCCTGCTTTGACACGTGAGTATTATCATGCTCGTTATGCAGCGGAACAGCGTCGCCAACAAGCTGAACGAGAAAAGCAACAGCGTGAGCGCGAGTTGGCGGCAGAACGTGAGCGTTTGCGACGTATTCATGAGGCGCGGCGTCAATATGAGGCGGAAAAGGCTCGACGCGAGGCTGAAGCACGTCGCAAAAAAGCACGTGCTGAATTAGCTGCCCGCAAAGTTGAAAATGTGATTGGTTCAGCTAAGCAGCAGATTGGCACTAAGTATGTGTGGGGTGGGAAAAGTCCTGCAACCGGCTTTGATTGCAGTGGCTTAGTACAACATTCCATGAAAGCCGGTGCTAATGTACGTTTGCCACGTACAGCCGCTGAGCAATATCAAGCTTCCGTTAAGATAGCACCTGAACAGGCGGCTCGAGGTGATTTAGTATTTTTCAATACCCGAGGAAAATCGGTAAGTCATGTAGGCATTTATTTAGGAGGCAATAAGTTCTTACATGCCCCTCGTACAGGTAAAACGGTCACAACAACAGTGCTGTCCGCTTACTGGAAGAAGCGTTTAATTGGCTTTGGGCGTATTCCGGGCGCTTGCCGCGTGCCCTTCGTGTAAAGAGTACGGAAATTGGAAATCTGATCCATCCCTTCATTTCTCGTGAAGAAATGTGTGGGATGGATATAATTCGTAGCATACCGTTAAGCTGGAAGATGAGTGATTAATTAGGAGCAAATATGCACATCTTTTCCGCCCAGGAAACCGCAGCCGCTCTGCCTTTTCCTGCTATGTTAAAGCAAATGGAAGCCATTTTTGCTACAGGTGCGACTGCACCTCAACGTCATCATCATACGATACCCCAAGCTTCCGGTGGGCAGGATGTTGTCTTGTTATTAATGCCTGCTTGGGAAGGTAGTGAGCATTATATGGGGGTAAAAATAGCCAATGTTCACCCTGACAATGGCCAGCGCGGTTTACCTGCTGTGATGGCAAGTTACCTGTTGATTGATAAACTCAACGGCGAACATTTTGCTCTGTTTGATGGTAGCGTGCTAACCGCACGACGTACTGCGGCGGCATCTGTGCTGGGTGCGAAGTATCTTGCTAATCCTCAAGCACGTACTTTGTTAGTAGTCGGATCAGGACGGGTGGCTCGTGTGTTGCCTGAGGCATTTTCTAGCCAGTTTCCTATTGAGCGTGTTTTGATCTGGAATCACCGCACAGAGAGTGCCGAAACATTGGTCAGAGACTTGCAGCAACAACAAAATTGGAACAGTGTGACTGTGTGTGAGGATTTAGCTGCCGGTGTGGCTGAGGCGGATATTATTAGTTGCGCTACTTTAGCGCGCGAACCTTTGATCGCAGGACAGTGGCTAAAAGGCGGTCAGCATGTGGATTTATTGGGTTCTTTTACCCCCGTGATGCGCGAGGCCGATGATGAAACCATGCGCCGTGCTCATGTTTATATTGACACCCCCGCAGCGCTGCAAGAGTCAGGCGAATTAATCATGCCTATTGAGTCGGGGGCTTTGCAGGCCACTGATATTTGCGGGGATTTATACTACTTATGCCAGCAGGCAAGTAGTCAATATGATCCAGCAAGATTAACTGTTTTTAAAGGGGTAGGACATGCGCTGGAAGATTTAGCTTGTGCCATGACAGCTTGGGAAAATTATACAAAAAATTGATCGTTTTGTTCAGTAGCTTTAATAAAATGAAACAATTAGATACAAAATGGTTCGCTTATGGTTTGAACAAAACCAAGCCGTTGAGATACATAGGCAACAGGAAGATCAATTAATGGGCTGGATGCCCATACCGAGCTTAACACCTGCCTTCCCCCCAAGGCAGGTGATTTTTGGTAAAAATAATAGATTAGGCGCGCGGTAAAGTCACACCGCATTGCCCTTGATATTTGCCGCCTCGGTCTCGATAGGAGACAGCACATGCTTCATCGGATTCAAAAAATAACATCTGTGCGACACCTTCATTGGCGTAAATGCGGGCAGGCAAGGTAGTAGTATTAGAAAACTCCAAGGTGACATGCCCTTCCCATTCGGGTTCTAGGGGAGTGACATTGACAATAATGCCGCAGCGAGCATAAGTTGACTTACCTAGGCAAATGGTCAATACCGAACGAGGAATACGGAAATACTCTACAGTGCGGGCTAGCGCAAAAGAATTAGGCGGAATAATACACACATCGCCGTTAACATCGACGAAGCTGTTTTCATCAAAATGTTTGGGATCGACGACGGCAGAATTAATATTCGTAAAAATCTTGAATTCATTGGCGCAGCGTACGTCATAACCATAGCTGGATGTACCGTAAGATATGACTTTTTCCCCATTAAGCGTGCGTACTTGCGAGGCTTCAAACGGCTCAATCATGCCGTGTTGTTCGGCCATACGGCGAATCCAATGATCTGACTTGATGCTCATGCGTTGGTGTCTTCTGCTTGGTAATGAACAGAACAATACTAGCAGGTTTACTGCACTTTTATTGATTTCACTGATAGTCCAGTAAGTTAATAGCGGTGATCAGGATAATAATAAACATGATCGTCATGATACCACCTGCCTTGAGGAAGTCGGACACCTTATAGCCTGCGGGTCCCATGATTAGTGCATTAACTTGATGGGTTGGGATGAGAAACGAATTGGATGTTGCCATAGCGACAATGAGTGCCATGACTGAAGGATTGGCATTGACACCAATAGCAATATTGACCGCTAATGGCACTAGCAATACAGTTGCACCAACATTGGACATGACCAAGGTAAACAGTGTGGCAAGTACCGCGACGGCTGCTTGTATGGCCCAAATAGGCATATCGCCGATAACACTTAGTACACCCGCCGCTATCCAGTGTGCTGTACCACTGGACTCGACTGCGTAACCTAGCGGAATCAGGCTGGCGAGCAAGAAGACGGTTTTCCAAGAAACAGCATGGTAAGCCTCATCCATTTTCAATACACCTGACAGTACCATGCCAATAGCACCCGCCATTAAAGCAATGGCTAATTGGGTGTTGGTGAATATGACCAGTGACAAGGCCATGAGGAAGAAACCCAGAGCCCAGTAAAGTTTGTGAGGACGAACCTTTTCTTTGCGCGGGTATTCGGTGCTTACAATAATGAAGTCACGATCTGACTCCAAACGCTCCAAGGCTTCCCAAGTGGTATAAACCAGCAGCATATCTCCTGCTTGAAAAGGAATGGCGCGGATTTCATTTACCTTTTGGTCTTCGGCGTAGAGCACTTCGCCATTACGCAAAATACCCATGAGTGATAGGCCATAGCGTTTACGCATCCAGACATGAATCGCTGATTGACCAATCAATGAAGAAGAGCTTGGAATAACAATTTCGGCTATGCCTGATTGTTTATCTGACAGTAAATCACCAAATGTTGGCGTACCCTTATGAGCGAGCAGGCCAGCCCGCTTGACAAAACTTTCTTCTTTTTCTGGTAGGCTGACTAAGCCGAGTGTTTGTCCTACTTTAAATTCAATATCTCGATCCAAGGAATCAATCCCGGCACGAATCGTGTCGCCTTCCTTCATGGCAATGATGCGCACATTGTATTGGGTTTCTACTTCCAGTAGTTTGCGATTGAGTAGAGGGCTGTCGTGGGTGACTTCAACTTCAGCGAGCTGCAAATCTAGATTGTAGTTGCGCTTCAAATCGTTCATGGTGGTCTCACGCTTATTTTCGCGTACTTTGACCTCAGGTAGAATAAAGCGTCCTGCTAACATGAAATACAAAATACCCAAAGCCACCAATACTATGCCAATGGGCGTGACATCAAATAATTGCTAGAGATGCATTTTTTCATTATCCGGCAGGGATTGGTTGGTGGTTAAAATCAAGTCATTCAGCATGATCAATGGACTGGAACCAATCATCGTCAGGGTTCCACCGAGAATCGCGCTAAAGCCCATCGGCATGAGCAGACGAGACATGGGAATGCCTGAATGCTTGGAAATACGGCTAACCACAGGTAAAAACAATGCGGCTGCGCCGACGTTTTGCATGAATGAGGAGATGACAGCAACAGTACCAGCAATAATTGGAATAATGGTTTTTTCAGTTTTACCACCCATTCGTAAAATAAAACGGGCTACTTGGCTCATAATGCCGGTCTTGTCTAGGCCAGCACCGATAATCATGACTGCAATAATCGAGATGACTGCATTCCCTGAAAAGCCATTAAACAGTTGATTTTGCCTTACCAGTCCTTGCTCAAGTCCTAGTAGTGGCGCAAACAAGTTACTGAGTCCCAAGATTACCATGATCAAAACAGCCGCAGTATCAACACAAACCAGCTCAAATACAAACAAGTAAACGGTCAATAGCAAAACAGCTACTGTCCAAGTGATTTCCATAGTGGGAGCAATATTGGCAAAATAGAATGCAGCCAGCACGAACAAACCGGCTGCAATCAGCTTTTTGAACAGGGCGGATGGCATACTTCTCTCCTCAGCACGAATGGTATTTCGACATTTTAATGTAAACGAATTAATGTAGACACCGAATGCAGCATAAAAATTTGAATAGTGGATGCGTTGTATGAGTGAGCAAATGATTAATAATAATGCCCCCCGCAGTCGTTTAATGGCTCTGTTGCTTGCAGCGTTATGGCCTGGTCTTGGGCAACTGTATAACGGTGAAATCAATAAAGCCGCGTGGTTCATACTGCTAACGTTGCTAGGTGGACTACCTTTGGGCGCGATCCTGCTATTGCGCTTACCAGCGAGTTGGACTGTTTATATTCTGGGCGGTATGGCTGCTTTAGTGCTAATACTCTGGCTGAGCGGGATGATAGATGCCGTTGTCTCTGCCCATAGGAAACAGCAGTATCAGCCACAGCTTTGGCAAGGCTTGGGGGTGTATTTATTAGTATTTATTTTTATTTCCCAATTTATTTACCCTTTGTTAAGTAGCAAAGTCAGACAGTACTGGATTGAAGGCTTCATGATTTCTTCTGTGAGTATGGAGCCGACTTTAATTGCGGGGGATTGGATTTTTGTCGATCGGCGTTATAACTGTATTGCTTGTCGCTATGGTGTACAGCGAGGTGATGTTGTGATTTTTACTTATCCGAATGACCGTACTGTCAGCTATATCAAGCGCGTTATTGCCTTGCCTGGAGACAAAGTCAGTCTGCGGGGTATGCAGATCAGTGTGAATGGTAAACCTATTTCTAGTGCCCCTGTTTTTCAGGAAAAGCTCGCTGTCGTGCAAGAAAGCTATGAAAACAAACATTGGCTGGTTGTTTGGCGTCATCCCGAAAAAGCCAGTGCGCCATTCGATATAGAAGTAAAACCCGGGGAGGTCTTTGTGATGGGAGATAATCGCAGCAATAGTAATGACTCACGGGTGATAGGTACGATTCCTTTGCGCGATATTTCTGGACGAGCCAAACAGATTTGGCTGTCTTATAGCCGCCCAAAAGGTGGCTTGCAATGGGATAGAATCGGTCGAGCGATACAGTAAGCGTTATCTAAGATGCCACAAACAAGCGAACTATTACATACGCTGAAAAAACTGCTCAAGCGACATAACAAAACGTATGCGGATGTAGCGCAATGCCTTGCTTTGTCTGAAGCCAGCGTCAAGCGCTTATTTGCTGAGCAAAACCTTTCTTTGCAACGCTTGGATGCTATTTGTCAGTTACTGAACCTAGAAATTTCTGATCTAGTGCGAGAAATGCAGTCAGAACAAGCGCAGGCTATCAGTGAGCTTACCCATGCGCAAGAAAAAGAGATTGCAGATAATTTGTCACTGATGTTAGTAACGGTCTGTATTTTAAACCATTGGTCGATGCAAGACTTACTCAAACATTACCAGTTTACTGAGACTCAATTGATTCGCCATTTGGCGCATTTAGATCGTTTACGCATTATTGAATTATTGCCAGGTAATCGTGTTCGTTTATTGGTTGCTGCTAATTTTAAATGGCGTGATAACGGTCCCATTATGCAACTGTTTCGTGAAAGGGTGGAAAGTGAATATTTCCGTACCAATTTTAGTGGGCGTACAGAAAAACTGTTTGTGCTCAATGGCATGTTAAGTGATACGCATAACCAGCTTTTTCAACGCAAGTTAGCACAATTAGCACGCGAGTTTGATAGTTTAAGCAAAGATGATGCAGGTCTGCCTATTGGTGAACGCCAAGGTTCTACAGTGTTGTTGGCTATACGTGATTGGAATTACGAACGCTTGTTTCGCTCGGGTGATTAAGTGGTAGCCAACTTATCTACTTAGTGATCATTAATTCAAGGCGACGGTTTTGTTCGCGGCCTTCCTTGGTGTCGTTAGATGCGATGGGTTTGAGGGAGCCCATGCCTTCAATCTGGATGCGTTTGGGATCTATACCCAACTGAGTCAGTGCCTTCTTCACGGTATTGCTGCGCCTTAATGAGAGCAGAGTGTTTTCTTCAAGATTGCCAGTATTGTCAGTATGTCCCTGAAGTAAAATATGCTTATCTGTATAGTGATGTAATAAGGCTGCAATCACCTTGACTTGCTCTTGCGATGCCGCATTCAATTGGTCAGAGCCGCTTTCAAAATAAAGCTTGTCAAAAATAGCGGATTTGTCGAACTGCTTGGTTGCTAAGTAATTATGTACTTGGCGCTCAAAATCAGTGTTATCAATATTAACAAGTTCCCCATTAGGTAGTGGAAGCTGTGTTAAAGCTTTAGAGGAACGGCTTTGTTCGGTAGTGCTGGCTTCCATTTTTGTACGTAAGCGGTTCATTGCCGTTTGCTGTTTTAAGGCCATTTCTGCGCGTAGCTTGCTAATCTCTGCTTCGCGGCGGGCTTCCATGTCAGCCCGTATCTTCTGTAAATCTTGTTGCGTTGTTTGAGCTAGTAAGGGAGTGGATGTTGCAAACAAGGCAAAAAAACCAATCACCAAGCTAGCAATCAAGTATTTGGTTAGTGTGGTCTTATCTAGGGACGGAGAGTTTAGACTGTCCTGAGTGTCATTGGGCATGCGATTCTTCTAGGTTGGGCTCGTTTCTTCGTTATAGGCTGACCCGCGCGAACGAGTGGCAGCGCGCAAATCTCAGTGTGGAAGCTATCAAGCTGCTTTATTCTTGTTAATAAGCTTATAGATATACGTTTTAAAAACAGTGATAGTCGCAGGTATAAAAAACCCGACATGGTTTGGCCGGGTCGTTAATGGATGATTTTCGCGGGTTTTTTATCTTGGCAAACTAGTTTTCTTTTGTTTGATAATCAGCTTTATTATTCCTCGCAAATGCTATTACCAAAGTAACTTTCTCGAAACTTTCTTTTCCTGCTACAGACTGGGCAAGCAAAAATCCATGAACCAAAAAATGAACGACCCACATAGTTCATACGACGGCGAGTGTATATAATTTCGCCATGTATACCAACAATAGGGTCACCACACTCGTTGTTGGGGCAGTAGGTTTCAAAGCGATGAAGTATTTCGTCATTCATGTTTAATCCCTCCAGACTTTGTCTTGAACACTCTGTCTTTTACTAAAAGACAGGGCAAAATTACAGCAGAATAATTATTTTGTCAATCTTTATATCTGACAATTTCTTCATTGCTTTGTAGGGATTTTGGATTTTTAAGCCGCAATTTTTCTTTTAAGAGGCGCTGCGTCGTCTACGCCAACGGGCATTGCTGACACGAGTTTTATCTAAATAACTAAGACTATTGTCATTTGCCATTACGCGTTGTTCGAGGTCTTCCAGTTCGGCGCGTTTGTTTTCTAAAATGCGTTGACCCGTGCGATTTTGCCATTGTGACAAGGCTAAGTAGAGTTTGGGGTTTATACGGCGTAAATCGTGTAAATACAAGCGGCCATAAATCGTTGGATCATAAAGTTTCTGATCCAATAAGCGCTGCACGAATTGCCCAGCATTTTCCAAACGGCCAGAATGGCCATTGGCAGGCAAACGTCCATTCGGCCAGTCTTTTAAGGCAGCACAATCCGCCGGTGTGAGTTGTTCAGGTTGGAGTTCACGAGTGAGTTGGGGAAATTGACTAAGGGGGATACCGAGGTGTTGGAGTTGGGAAGCAGCAATATGGCGGTAATGTTGTTCTTTTAGTTGACAGTAGCGGCGGGTTTGTTTGACAAATTTAGCACCTTTTAAAATCATTTGATTAAATTGCGATGGCTTGTCTTTCCCGGGTAATGACCCGCCATATTCTTGTTGTAGTATGTATTTTAGCTGCTCTTTTTCTTTATCATCCAGTTTGAAAGTAGCTGACCATTCATCCAGTTGCACAAAAGATTGAATGAGCTCAATCATTTCATCCAGTTCTGAGACGGAAGCAGGCTGGATGCTCATTGACTTGTTTGGATTATTCGCGCTGCGCATACTTATATCATCCTTGATCCTTTGGTTTAGATTTACTCATCATCGCAATGTCCATCCCAGCCTAGCTGGTAAGCCATTTCCCGCCAATCCCCTATCATGGGTGGTGGCGAACGCCCTTGGTTTTGCTGCATAAACCATAATTGAAAACACCAACGATCTCGCTGTTCTTTGTCCTCGGTAGCGATGGCACGGGCAATGGCACTATGAAATTTACGGCAAACATCTTCAACGGTGAAAAAATTACGTTGAATACAGGTTTGCCAAAAAGTATTTACTTCCAAGTTGACGGTATATTGACTGCAACCGGGTATTTCAAGTAATGAAAGTCTATCTCTATTTATTACAGAATTTTTGACTTTTTGCAAGTATATCTGTGAGTGTGGGTATATTTTCGCTAATACCTTTAGGCTCTCATTGGCTGATTCGAGCAGGCAGTCCGCGCATTGCTGATTAGAGACAGCATTCATTTTCTTACAGTGTTGATAACTTTGTTGCACACTGTCAGCCGCTAAACCTAAATAAGCTTTACGAACTCGTTCACGAAAACGGCTGGAAATAACACGATTCACCATTTCTGCAAAACGAAAGGAACGCTGCCAGTCACTTAAGCCTTGCTTGAGAGGTTGTGGACTAACGGCATTATTCACTGTGCCAAGCAACATAAAAGGTGTTTGTGTGCCATAGAGTGGTACAAACATCATGCTAGGATGTTGCTGTTTAGCGCGAGCATCATTTGGGAGCAAACGATGCTTGATACAGGCGAAGACTTTATCGGCGGCATTAATTGGTGACATAGACCAGTGATTCGCTGTATTCATATGCTGGCTGCGCTGTTCAAAGGTAATACTGCAATTACGGAAGGCATTGCCTGCTAGGGTTTGTTCGCCGGTTGATACTCGGGTCAAGGTATCCCATAGACCTTGGTAATGCTTTTGTATTTGTTGGGCTTGTGTTTCTTTTGCTGTTAGAGTTAGCCAATAAGGTTCTGCCACACAATTGCCCACCCCCTGAATAGCGCATTCGCCCGCCCCCTGATACCACTGGCAAGTAGATTGACGGTGGGTGTGATAGAAGTGGCTTAGAGCTTGTTGTTGACTTTCAGGGCACACCAGTTTAATGGAAAAGCCATCCAATGTGCCTGCTGCATTGCTTTCCGGCGACAGGCCTGCATTGAGTCGAATAAAGAAAAATAGATTGCTATAAGCTACGCTGTGCGTTTGGTCATCGGCATTAGGGTGAGCGACTTGAATGAGCGGTGTCTGGCAAAATTCGTGATAAATATCATCTACCCACTCATACATGGGTTTGAGCATGCGCTGGTAAAAATAGGCAATGTGTACATTTTCAGTAGGCTGTGCGCTTTGGCAATACGGACCATCTTGCACATCAGGACGCGAGGGTTGAATTGCATTGAAGCACGCGAAAATTTGCTCTAGCCAATACGGCTCTTGGCGCAGTAAGTTACCTAGTTTTTGTAAGCTTTGGTAGCATATTGCATTGTCTTGGTAATCCACGGATAAATGCCCACGTTCGGGATAAACCTGCGCCAGACAAATATACAAGGAAGGTGTGTCTTCTGACACTTGCAATTGAATACTGTTATTTGTCAGCCACTTCAAACCTTGATCCTGTAAGCGTGCTGACAAGTTATCGCAAAATAATTGGTAGTAATATTGATGCCGAAAAGTGGTAAATAATAAGTTTTGTTGTAAGGTCTCGCTAGTGTAGTTAGCAGTAGCAGGCAAGCGTAATAAACAAATACGGGTGCGACTGGATTGAAATAAGACCTCTAGGACATTGATTAAGTAAAGATATTGTAATGCACCATTACGAGTGGAAAGAAATAGCCGTTTAATAGCGCCCAGAATGTCTTGAATGTCGCTTAGATTAGGGGAAGGGGGCATGAAGTCACCGTGTCTTTAGCATGGTCATGTGACAATACAGTTTAACACTGCCCAAAAAATATACCACCTGCCGCAATACATTCATTGCAAAGCCTGTAGGCCTTTCCGAAGCTGTGGTAAAGTCTTTCAAAACATCTAAACACAGTCAAGAGGATAACACGTTGAATATCAAGGATTATGTGCAGCAATTGGGACAGCAGGCTAGGCGTGCTGCCTGTGTGTTGGCTGAGGCAGAAACATCTGTTAAGAATCAGGCCTTAAATGCCACAGCAACGGCTTTATTGGATAAGGCGAGTTACTTACAAAGTAAAAACGCTAAGGATTTAGAGGCTGGCCGGGCTAAGGGTATGGATAGTGCTATGCTGGATCGGCTGACTTTGAGTGATAAAGCCTTGAACACGATGGCAGAAGGTTTGCGACAGATTGCCCGTTTGGCTGATCCAGTCGGTGAGATTACCGACTTAAGGTATCGTCCTACCGGCATACAAGTGGGACGTATGCGTGTGCCTTTAGGGGTGATTGGTATTATTTATGAATCGCGTCCTAATGTTACCGTTGATGCAGCGGGTTTATGCTTGAAGTCAGGCAATGTCACCGTGTTGCGAGGTGGTTCTGAAGCGATTCATTCTAACCAAGCGATTGCGACTTGTGTGCAGGCTGGGCTGGAATCAGCCGGTTTACCGGCGCATTGTGTGCAAATGCTTGAAACAACCGATCGTGCGGCAGTCGGCGAATTACTACGCGCTAAAGACTATATTGATGTGATTATTCCACGGGGTGGTAAAGGTTTGATTGAGCGTGTGAGTCAAGAGTCGCTTATTCCAGTCATCAAGCATTTAGACGGTATTTGCCATGTTTATATTGATGATGAGGCTGATTTGGACAAGTCTGTCATCGTTGCGGTGAACGCCAAAACGCATCGTTATGGTGTCTGCAACGCGATGGAAACACTATTGGTCGCTGAAAGCGTTGCGGCTCATGTCTTGCCGCGTCTAGCCGAGCAATATGCTGCTAAAGGGGTAGAGCTGCGCGGTTGTACTCAAACATGCGCTATTTTGCCACACGCTAAAGCCGCTACTGAAGAAGACTGGGGCACGGAGTATCTAGCTCCGATTTTAGCGATTCGTGTAGTAGCGGGTATGGAACAGGCCATTGAGCATATTAATACCTATGGTTCACACCATACCGATACTATTATGACGCAAAACTACAGCAAAGCACGTCAATTCCTGCGAGTCGTCGATTCAGCGACGGTCATCGTGAATGCGTCTACCCGTTTTGCGGATGGGTTCGAGTTTGGTTTGGGGGCAGAAATCGGTATTAGTACCGATAAATTACATGCACGTGGTCCGGTGGGGCTAGAAGGCTTGACCTCGCAAAAGTACATTGTATTAGGTGATGGCCATATTCGTGAGTAAATGGAAAAATGGAGTTGGGTATGATTGGGATTATGGGTGGCACTTTTGATCCCATCCATTTCGGCCATTTGCGGACTGCTTTAGAAATTGCGGAAAGCTGTGGCATGAATGAAGTACGTTTTATTCCGGGCAATATTCCTCCCCATCGACCGCAGCCCCAAGCAAGTGCAGAAGATCGTTGGGCGATGGTAAAGCTGGCCATTGCGGATGAGCCTTTGTTTAAAGCTGATCGGCGTGAGCTGGATAGGGCGGGTCAGTCTTATACGGTTGATACGCTATGGTCCCTGCGTGCGGAGATCGGCGAACAAGTACCCTTGACCTTTATTTTGGGTATGGATGCTTTTTGGGCTTTTCGTAGCTGGCATCGGTGGCAAGATATTATGGCTATGGCGCATTTGGTGGTTATGCACCGCCCGGGTTACGAGCCTGACCCTACTGATTGGTACGGTGAGCTGTGCGTTATGCAAAGTGGTGAATTACAACACTTTCACGGTGGCAAAATTAGTTTTCAGGCGGTGACGCAACTGGATATTTCCGCGACAGCGATTCGTGCCTTAAGCCGCCAAGGGCGCAATTTACGCTACCTAATGCCAGATGCTGTGCGCCATTATATTCAAGAACATGATTTGTATTAAGCTGAGCCTAGGTAGCAAGGCTAGGCGATCCATCCCCATACGCACCAACTTAAGCAGCTATCTCATTGATTACACATGACTAACGCCAAGTAGTCTGCATTTTTCAATCAGCGAATGAACGGGTGTGGGCAGTGATTGCAACTGCTGTTGACGCGGTCTTTCCACGATACTTCGCATCATCAGCGCCAGTCTGTCACTTGTCGGGGGACATCCATTTTTCGGGTGGCTTGTGGCCAGCATCAACAGTAGACTTTACCCACTCACTGAGAGACAGCACGGCACACAGGCCGCTCGTCTTTTTTTACCCCCGTATCGCTGATATAGCCCTGATGATGAGAGACCTCACCCGCACAGCTACGCAATGACCAGTCTAGGCCACAATAAAGCATCCCTCACTGCAACACAATTGCTGTGGGCTTTCACACTGCCAGATTTTTCAAATCTTTCAGACAGTTAGGCTCTTAAGTTGGCGCGTATGAGGCAACAGGATATCTTGTAATACATACATAACCATGTTTTATTATTCTCATTGCCTGCATTCAACACTGGGCTATCTGTGAGTTCCAATGATTATGAAAGGTAAGGCGACAGAGAGAAAGAAAGTGGCTTAACTGAGGTGTCTTAAATCTATTGACCATGTCAGTAATCATGTATCTTATCGACTATTCAATTAGTTTTAGTAAAAGCCAGCACTATGGCCATGCTTGGATTGCTGAAATAAAAGTAATTAAAATTGGCTGGTAGGCAACTTTAGAGAATATGGCAAAAAACAAAGATTCAGGACGAAACATTATCAATATTGATCAATTGAAGCATGAGATTGATACTTATATTGAGCGCCAGCAGTTGCCAGAAGAAATCCGTCGGTGGCTTCATAAAACCTTTCTTCGCTGGCTTATCAATTCGTTTACACCCGTAGTGGAAGTTATGTCTGAGCAGCACTTTTTGAGCTTAACAGGCGAACTACCACCACACTGGTTCGTGCATAAGAAAGAGCAGTGTCAGTTCTTTTATATCAACCCTCACCAAGCAGAATTTCAGGAAAGCCTGACGCGCTCATCAGAGTGGTTAGCGTCTAAGTACCCTCAGTTAGCTGCCAAATTTCCACGAATGACCGTGCCACAAGTCCTAAAAAAGTGGCAAAAAGACCATAAGCGAATGCAACGCCGTCGCCGGCATTATCTTGATACCAGTGGGGATGCGATAAGAAAATGCTTCGAGTTTGAGCAATTTACGATTGTGGAGTTTATTCCAAAGCACCCTGAGTTATTCC
>PDWI01003156.1_pt1 | contig 23646 bp, 31 predicted proteins | sample 1430891 | NCBI WGS metagenome assembly PDWI01 (sample SAMN01162508, study PRJNA174530) | Oral metagenome, whole genome shotgun sequencing project. | biome: Marine environment; feature: Marine mammal; material: Swab sample of the gingival sulcus; isolation source: swab sample of gingival sulcus... | reverse complement strand
AAGCGCCTGTTTTGTGCTGGCAAACGGATACGTGGAATATCCGAAACCCCTACCCTTCTGCCTTGCTTGCAAGGTGGACATTGTTTGGTATCGAAGCCCGTAAGACGGATCATTCACGCTGCTTCTGTTTCTGCTTTGGACGGGTTCAGCAATGTTTCAACAGTGGGTTTATCTTCGGGAGTAAACGGTAAAGCTAGATTTTGTTTGGTGATAGGATTATAAATGCCGTACCGACGGATACGCACAAAACCTTAACTTTATGGACAGACACGACCTATGTAGGACTTATCATATACAAGATAACGAATAACACCCCCATACTATCTATTTGTCAAATAGAATAGCAAAGGATTTTCGCTGTTTTTTTTGTCCCTAATAATTAATTGCATATATTTGTGTGATGCGGTGCAATTCCGTAAGGACTGTACACATCATGGACTTAATGCCATACCCCTGGTGGGGAATGGCGAGAAGTCCCGGGCCGTTATAGCCTATTGTAATCAAAATTAAAGACATGTGCATTAAATTAAACAACAGATCAATTATTACTATTGGAATTGTAATATTATTAATAACAGTTTTACTTCCACCAATTATAGTATACTTATACCATAAGGATCAACTAGTATTTTCTCCAGATAGTTTTATCAACGAATGGATTAAGATTTCTGTAACGAGTATAATACTTGTCTTCCTAATTGAACGCTTAAAAAGCTTTCAAAGAAATAGAACAAAAAATATTGAAAGATTTGAATCATTTGTTTCTCCGCTTATTGAATTAAAAAAAGAGGTAACGCTTTTTAAAAATAGCTGGAATTTTGATAATGAAATTCATAAATCTCAGTTGAAATCTTATAACAAAGAAATATCCCGGCTTATAAGTAATTGTAATATGGTTAAAAAAGAATCTCTAAATATAATTACTGATAAAAAAAGCTTTGAAAATTCTTTTAAACTATTGCTGAGTATTCTTGAAAAGGGTTCAAAATATAATCTAACAACATCTGATTTAGATATTGCTATTGAAGAAATAAATAAACTAATTATAATAAAATAACTGATATGAAAATATTGATTGATAAACAAAAGAATTATTACGACATCAATTCTGAATATAATGATGAAATTGAAGGTATTGTTGAAAAGATTCTTGGTACTGAAGATGAGGAGCCAATCGGGTATCAACTAAGTAATAAATTAAATTTCTTTAATAAAAGGTATGACTCAATAAATAGAAATGGGAAACGAATAATTAATATTGAATCAAAACCATATGTTAAACGATTAAACAAAATCAACCTAATAAAGGATGATTTAGGTCAACTTGAAACAAAGTTACTTGAAAAGGTTTTTACTAGTCCATTTCACTCAATTTTATTAACAGGTGCTTTAGGGTCAGGAAAAACCGCCTTATTAAAATATATTGATAAGTACATCAAGAAAAACCTGAACTGTGAATATTGCCAAGAGAATAATTTAGATTGTATTGCAAACAGATTCTTTTCAGTATATATAAATTTTAATGACAAAGTCTACGGTAAAACACTATCTGAGATTAAAGACAAGTTTTATTTAAAAATTTACAATAACTTTCTTGACCATGCAATGTATGTGCTTAAACACGAACAGATCACAAATCAATTTTACTATGACTTATTAAATAATGACGGTCGTTTAAAAGATTTTTCTGATTTTAAACTTCATATTGAAAACACTGATCCACTCATAGGAGCGTCTGACGATAATGATAAAAAAAGATTGGTTTTTCTAAATTGGATTAAAAGTCTTAAAGAGGAAAATAGGAGTACATACTTGTCATATTTTATAGGATATTTAGGTAAAAAATACCCATCATCTAGGAACGGATGTCATTTACTAATTTTTGACAATATTGTATACCCCCCAAAACAAAGTGTACACAAACAAAAAAAGCTAAAAGAATCTGAAAAATATTGAAAAACAGTGTATTACAAGTTGTCAGAGAGGAAGGATCAAAAGTAAACGAATTGTGCACAATTGCGGTTAATTGCGGTTTAATTGCGTTTTCTTTAAATCTATTTAACGGCCAATGATGACTATTTGAGGATTATATTACATATATAGCGCTATAATAGCGCAAAAGCCTGTAAAATCGCATTTTATGGGCTTTTTTATTGCCAAGGGAATGATAAAAGAATACTCCACCCTCAAGAGTATGCATGCAACCGGTTGAATGCTGTTAAATGATGAAAAATGGGGTTAGGTGGACACTTAGGTGGACACTTAGGTGGACAAAACACGGGAAAAAAACGGCCTATAATTAGGGTGAACCGTCATGTTGACATACTTAACCCGTACTTTCGGGTATTATACATGGGGTGAAACGACATGTTTTGTCACATTTAAATAATTTTATTTTATTGTAATTCTGTATTTTATGGCTGAATTAGCAAAAAAAAGGTGTTTTTAGGTAAACTTAGGTACAACTTGTGCACAGGTGGGGGTACAGGTGAGTGCACAAACTACACAAACCGGATCACACCAATAACAAGAGCAATATTGCGTATTACTCTTCTTGGCATATCAAAGGGCGGGTAATTTTCATTATCAGACACGCATAGTACGTGTTCTTCTTCTTTTGAAGGGTTTAATCGCTTTAGAATGATACCTTGACTACTGGTATCGATAACATAAATTTTTTGCCATTGTATAAAATGGAGTTCCTTTATAAAGGTACAGGCTACCACATCACCGTTGCTAAAGGTAGGGTACATGGAGTCGCCATGTACTTTGAGCATAAAATCAATGTTAGTGCTATCAAAAACAGGGATGTGGTATCTTTCTGTAATTATATCAAAATTAACACCTTCCATATCATTCCCAAACCCTGCCAGCGCTTCGTAGGGGAGCATTGGTATACCTTTTTGCGATTGTTCCGGATGCGCCATAAACATTGGTATGCCTCCAAAACCGTACTCCTTGGCCTTCTTTGAGTCAACTTTCTCAAAGCTAACCTTCGGTTCAAACTCACGGACAATATTGAGCATCTCACCCTTGCCAGTTAATAACCATTCCTTGTTTACCTCTGGAAAACTTACGATAAATTTCGTCACATTGTCTTCCGAAAGACCCGTTTCGTGGTCTAAAACCCCTCGTGTAATACCAGTTATACGGTAAAACTCACTCTTACTAATCTTCTTGTAATCAATATATTTTAAAATATTTTTCTTGAAAAGCGATATTTTTTGCATCACACAAGGATTTATTACGAAATATTTCGCTATATTTGTAGCACATGTTTAACACAGTAAAGGTATGAAAATAGAATTAGTAAACGAGGGATCTGTGGAGATCAGAACAAAGATTCTGGATGGTGAATCATTCTTTGTCGCAAAAGATGTGTGTCAGGTATTTGGTATTTCAAATTACCGTGATGCCGTATCTCGTTTGGAAGAAGACTATAAAAAATTGGTATCAGTGGATACTCCCGGTGGACGCCAAAAAATGACAGCAATTAATCAGGGTGGTTTTTTCTTGTTAATCTTTCAAAGTCGCGGACAGGAAGCAAAGAAATTACAGAAAGCTCTGGTTGAAAATGTTTTCCCGAAAATTATTCTTGAAATAAAAAACAGCAAAAAAAATGGTTAGACCAGAAATTCGCATGCACATCGCATGCAAAAAACAAATAGCTCAGGAGTTTGATGTAACGCTCCAATCGGTTTATATGAGCTTGAAGTACATATTTAATAGTGAAAAGGCCAAGAGTATCCGCAAGCGTGCCATCGAGATCCTGAAGGAGGAGGTGAAAAAGGCGGAAGAGTTAGAGCTGCAAGAACTTTCAAATTGAGTAACAAGCAATGTTTAAGGAGCCTTTAATCAGCTCGTAACAATCAATGGTCAAACATCACACATACGCATACCAGAACAATATTTTATCAATACCGGCCAGGCTATTGTATGAAGATTGGGGGGTGTTGAGCTACGAAAATTACCTCAAGCAATGCGGGCGCGGAAAATTACGACGCACGAAGTCGGGCAAAGGTAAGGGCAATGAAGCATGGGTATCGTATTACGATCTTCCGGATATTCTCAAAGACATTTGTGTGAGGAACCTTGGCAAGCCCCAAGAGGTAATGGTAGCAAACATTCTTAACCAGTATATGATGCCGGATCCAACGGCTTCCCGTTTTTTCGAACAGCATAGAACACCCAAGGGGCTTCGCATAAGCAGTAAGAAACAGCGGGAGAAGGTACACAGTTGTATTGTATTGAATGCGATTAAGTATTTTCTTAAAGAGAAAAATGCTTTAGACTGCAAAAAAGTAAAGGTATGGCAGAAGATAAGCGAAGCGGTTAATAGCTTGGATACGGATCGCTGGCATTTCAATTTGCCGGGTCACTACCGTCGTTTACGCCAGCGTTATCAGGAGTATATAGAGCAGGGATACACCCTGTTCATCCACAAGGGAGAAGGCAATGTAAACAGTGCTATTATTCGCGGAGAGATTGCCGACTTTTTGTTGGCAACGTATTGCCTACCTACCAAACCCAGAGTGCCTGAAGTATGGCAACAATACGAGTCGTTACGTTATAAACGTGGTTGGGACTATCTTTCAGAACAGGCGATTAATAACTGGCTTGATCATCCCGAACGTAAACGCATTTGGATGCTTGCTCGCCATGGTAAAGAGGAGTGGGCCAAGCATTTTAAACACACCTTAACGCGGGATCGTAGCAACTGGTACCCCAATGCATACTGGGCTATTGATGGGACGAAGTTAGACTGGATTCACACTTGGGAAAGCAGTTCGAATAAACTGGGGGCTCAGCTTAAGATTGATGTGTTATTTGATGTGTTTAGCGAGAGGATTCTGGGCTCTTCCCTTTCGTTTACGGAAAAACATTTTGATCATTTTAAAGCCATTGAACAGGGTGTAAAGATGGCAAAATGCCGGCCAATGCTCATAACCTACGATCAACAGTCGGCACATCGTTCATCGCGTATGCAGGAATTATATTCAAGCATTGTTGCGGATGGGGGCACTCATTATTGCCACCGGAGTCGCGAACACAACTCACCGGCAGAACAGATATTCAAACGCTTTCAACAGCAGGTGGTTAATCGGTTTTGGTTTAGTGATGGCCAAGGAGTTCAGGTGCGAACGGCAGATAACCGGTTTAATGAAAGCTTTATTAATGAGAATAAGCACTTGATTAAATCCGTTGAGGATTTGGAGCAGGCCTGGAAAGCAGCCGTGTACAAATGGAACACGTCAAAACATCCTCACTTTGCCTTATCTCGGGATCAAGTTTATGCGATGGCCATGCCTTCACGTCAGGAGTTGTCGTTAAGTGACATTATGAATAAGATGTGGCTAAAAGAGACTAAACCTATCACCTATCGTGCGCATGGTTTAGACCTACACCTTTCGGGTAATAAGTATCAATACGAGGTCTATAATTCTTACGGAGAAATAGACCTTGAGTTCCGTCGCAAACACGTGGGCAGGAAATTTATAGTTCGCTACAACCCCTCGTACATGGAGACATACGTGCAATTGATGGGGAAAAACGATACCGGTGAATGGATAGAGGTGGCATTGGCAGAGCCTAAACGCAAACATGAGGTGGTTCCCGGATTAATCACAACAGAGGGTAAGCAGCAGTGGAAGAAAGACTTCCTGGTGCGTGATCTGGAGCTGGAGCGTGATTTGAATGACTACAAGGAACTGGTTAACCGTACGGGTATTTCTGCATCTGAAGTGATTGAGGATCAGGAGTACTATATCAAGACGAAGAAAGACAGGCCAAAGGAGGTGCGCTCACAAATTGAAGCCACAGAGAGTGCCCTGTCACGATTATAGTAAACTTTTCAAAATCTAAACATTATGATCAAAGAATCTCAAAAACAGCTTATCAGCACGGAGGTCAAAAATCTTGCTAAGAAATCAAGCCAAGGACGTGTTGCAAAGAAAGCCCAGGTATCTACGGCAACGATTTCGCAGATGATTAACCAAAATTGGGAACTTATCAGTGATGAGTTGTGGACGAAAGTTCGCCTCAACCTTCACATAAACTGGGGTTGGCAAACGGCGGAGATCAGGAATTTTAAGCTCTTAAACCAACTTTTAAAGGCCTCACAATCTCGTAGTATGAGCATTTGTGTAAGCCATAGTGCGGGTGCCGGGAAAAGCCATACGTATAAGCGTTATGAGCGTGTTTCCTCAAATGTAATATACATAGAGTGCAAGAACTACTGGACAAAGAAGAGTTACGTAAAGCATTTGCTTACCTCTTCGGGTCTTGATGCCAATGGGACTGTTGAAACGCTCATCGAGCGTTTTATAGCGCACCTAAAAACCTTGGAAAAACCATTAGTGATCTTGGATCAGTTTGACAAGCTGAAGGATTCCAGTATGGATTTGTTCATGGATTTTTATAATGATCTGGACGGCCATTGTGGTTTTGTCCTTTCCGGGGTACCGGCCTTGGAAAAACGAATAGAGAGGGGTTGTCAATTTGATCGAATTGGATTCAAGGAGTTGAAAAGTCGGATAGGTCGTAAATATATCCGGTTAGACAAATTATCTCCGGAGGATGTGTCAATGGTTTGCAAGGTTAACGGTCTTGAGGATCCGCAGATAATCCAAGACATTTACAACTGTTGTGAGGGAGATTTGAGAAGGGTACGCCGAAGTATTGAGCAGTATTTCTTACTTCAAAAACGTGCATAGCGTATGAAACTGAAAAGAACATACAGTGTGCAGGATTTACAGAGGCGTAATTTCAAAGTCTTTGACTTCCGGAATGAGTTTAGGGATTCCTTTGGTTTGCCGGAGCGCAATGGTGCTTGGTTGATTTGGGGAGGATCCGGCCATGGTAAAACGGATTTTGCCTTGCAGTTGTCAAAATACGCTGGAGGAGGGTCTTCGGAAAAGTTTTATGATTGCTGTTGAGCGGAATAACATGGAATCTGCAGGCAGTCGATTTCAGATCCAGAGTGAACCCTATTCCAAGATGATACTCAGGTTATCGAAGAAACGAGCGGCGAGGGTAGTGATTATAGATAGCATTCAATACCTGAGGATTTCACTAAAACAGTACCAAGAGCTTCGACAAAAGTTCCCGGACACCTTATTTATTTTTTTGTCGCATGCTAAGAAGAATACCCCCAAAGGAGCTGTTGCTGACGAGATCATGTATGATGCCGATGTAAAGGTATTTGTGAAAGATTTTGTGGCCGATGTACGCAGCCGTTTCGGGGGAAATGCCCCATACATTATTTGGGAGGAAGGTGCAAATAAACGATTAAACAATTAAACCAGAAGCAATATGAAAGAGACAAGTAAAATCATCAATGTAAGCAATCTATCGTTTGATGAACTTGAGCAGATGATGCTCAAGAACGAAGATGCCAGGATAAAAAGGTACGGTAACGAGGTCTTTTTAATATTCCCATGACACAGGTTGAGAAATTCAAGGCGCAATGCAGAGAGATTGAAGGTAAGATTGTACGCATAGAGGAGGAAATCTTAACTTCTAATGATATGGGGGCCAAGCTACGGCTCTACTCCGTTCGGAATAATCTATACCATAAGCTGCATATCTTGGATTTCAAGATAGAACGAGCACGTCAGAAGCGCAACATTATGGGAGATCCTGAGAGAACAGTACCAATACCTAAAACAATGTAAGAAACAGATGGGAAAGGACTAAATGATGGTAAGAAAAAAAATAAACCTATTCACTACGGCTTTTTTGCAGGTGTTTTTTGTCAGTGGGAACACCTACTTCATCAGTCAACAGTTATGGGCTGGGATTGCTGTATTTGGCTTTTCAATAAGCTATTTATGGACGCTTAATGTGAAGAAAATAGCGGTAGCCGGAATGATTGACAGAGTGATATACAGCTCCGGAGCCATGATTGGAGGGATGGTCGGAGTATTCGTATCAAGTTTAATTAATCAATACCTAAAAAAATAGAGAAATATGGATTTAACAAAATTAACAGAACAGGATCTTAAGATAGAGCTTGCTCGTAGAAAAGAGAAAAAAGATGAGGACCGTAAGACGTATAAAAATATTGTAGACGAGGTTATTCCTTTTGTGATGGAGAAAATCAAAGAGGAATCAGAGAGACTATCCTTGCTTAAGAAAATGGTATTTGAACATCTTAGAGATCTTTTAGATCTCAAAATAGGATGCTATGACACTAAAGCGGATCAACAGTCACACACTTTTTCAGATCATAAAGGCAATTCGATTACCTATGGTTTTCGCGTGGTGGATGACTGGGATGACACGGTTAACGAGGGCGTAATGAAAGTCCGTGATTTTATCAGCACGTTGGCGGTAGATGAGAAAACGGGTAAACTTGTAGATGTTATTAACCGGTTACTTAGAAAGGATGCAAAAGGGAACCTAAAAGCGTCCAGAATATTGGAGCTTCAGAATCTGGCTGAAGAGATCAATGATGCGGTTTTTACAGATGCCGTCGACATTATTAAACAGTCTTATAAGCCTGTTAAAAGTGTGTTCTACATAGAGGCATCATTCAAGGATGCCCAGGGAAAAAAGATCTATGTTCCTCTTTCTATTTCGACTGTGGATTTTCCCGAGAATACGGATGTTGATTCTTTGTTTCCGGTTAGTGACAGGTATTGATATGGCAACACATAAGAAACTCATGACTCTTTTTAGCAAGTTGGGTTATTCTGACGAGGACAGGCATGACCTAATATGGGAATATACACGCGGCAGAACTGAGAGCTCAAAGGAACTCACCTCTGTAGAGGTTGACGAACTGTGTATTGCCTTTTCAAGAGAGGATGACGAGAAAGAGTTGAAACGACGAAAAAGGAGTATAATACTCCGTATTGCCCAAAAAGTTGGTATACACAATCCGCAGGATTGGCAAAGATTCAATCATTTTATGAATACCAAAAGTATTTACATGAAACCTTTGTGTGAATACAATCTTGAGGAACTTGACAGACTTATCAGGCAATTTCGTGGTATTGAACATAATTATTTGAAGTCGGCTCGGAAAACAGGCAACAAAGCCTGGTTCCACCAAAGAGGTTTAAACCCATTTTCAGAAAATTAAGATATGAAGGTACGTATTAGTCATAAGGGAAAAATGGTATTGCACGTGGAGTACGACAGGAAGACGGGTCAACTCCTATCGGCGACGTTACCATTGGGATTAACAGTTGAGCAACTAATCTTCATTAAAGAGAATTTGCCAATCACCATTGACGAGTTGGAGTATATTTGGAAATCCAGATACAGGATGTTCAACTACAAGACTGTTGAGGAAGACCTTAGCTTTAACAACTTTTGGAATAAATACAACTATAAGGTAGGCAATAAGGCCAGAGCTGAAAAGCTATGGGAGAAACTTAGTGATAAGGATCGTGTAGAAGTATTTATAGGGGTTCTTAAGTATGATCGTTACTTAAGCGAACATCCGGGGTTAGGAAAAGCGCATGCTACGACATTCCTTAATCAAAGACGTTGGGAGAATGAGTATTGATAAGCGATTAATCATCAACACAACAAATTAGAAAGACATGTACAGATTTGGAATTACAAGTAAAAAAAGATTATCAACTTGCCATGGTGATCTGCAGTTGATCATGAACGAAGCCATAAAGATCTCAGATGTTGATTTTGGTATTGCAGAGGGTTATCGTACAGTGGAGAGGCAACAACAGCTTTATAGGCTCAGAAAAAGTAAAATAGATGGAATAATCAAGAAGAGCAAGCATAATATGAAACCTTCAATGGCGGTAGATATCTTTCCGGTTATTAAGGGGCTTGCGAAATGGGATGAGGAGCATTTATCGTACCTTTCCGGTATTATTCACGCGGTGAGCGAACGGCTGTATAAAAGCCATAGAATTTCCCATAGAGTTCGTTGGGGAGGGAATTGGGACATGGACGGAGAGATTCTTATCGACCAGTCCTTTGATGATCGTCCACATTTTGAACTTGTGAAGAAGTAGTATGAATGCTCTGAGTCGCGATCTGATTTTTGTAAGGGTTAAAATAACCTTTGATTTTAGGGAGATGAGTACCTTACAAGAGATGATTGCCGTTATATCTTGAACAAAATGGATGGAACCTTGTATGAAAAAGCCACTTGTTTCAGGCTTTATCAGATTTCTGAGAAGAAGTTCCGTCGAAATATACTTCAGAAAAAAGCAAAAGCCTCCGTTTCTTTTGATCCAAGTGACTGCGAGGCACTTGTTAGTTTATTGGATACATATTCATCATTTAATGGGATAAAGGCCGTCCTCTATCATAAGGTTGTGGACATGGTTTTCAGAAATTTTATTGTTAAATAATTTGTGTTCAATGTAAAATGCGCATTTTACGCCCATATCTTTGTTGGTGTAAAGTTTACTATAGTTCGTATAAAACGTAGCACTCGTTGGATTAATTACTAAGTCCCCGCCTAAAGGAATCGACAACCAAACAGGCGGGGTTTTTCTTTCGGTATTATGGAATTACATGGAGAGAAAATCAGACTGGGACAAAAGCGGAATAAGTTACTTCGTTATCAAGCGATTATGGCAGAGTTTGATAAATATGACCTTCGTTCATACACTGTAATGCATATTTACAGAAAGTATATCCGTCCAAAGTTCAACATCAGCAGAAAGACTCTTTATAATGTTCTTAACACAGATATTGAAAAGGAGCTTCAAGAGCTTGATCAAAGATCCGACACTTCAAACTTATAGGAGATATCATACTGTTGTATTCCATCATCTCTTTTGATTCTCATCATTCGGGTTCTCATCATTCTTCCCGCGTTTTCTCCCGGTATAAATCCGTGCAATTTATCATGGATAAGTTGAAGTAAAGAGTGGGCATTCCAAGCGTTATTTCTTTGAGTCTCCGGAGCTCTTCCGCTAGTGTTTGATAGTTTGACATTGGCAAGGGTAAAACGAACCTCAAATACTCCTTTTTGCCTGTTTCGCGGGGTTTTCAAGTGGTAATACCCTAAGTTAGTGTATTCCACCTCGTGGATGTCAAAGAGTACACATGGCCATTTCACCGGTGGATGGTGCTCGTAATAATCAATCTGTCCCCAATCTTCATCCACATATTTAAGGGCCTCAATGGTTGTTAATCGCTCTTGTATATTTCGTAAAATTTGATTCATAATACTATTGTTTAATGTTCTTGTTGATTCTATCAATCTGCTCTTGGAAGTTATAGTCAATGATTTTGCGTATAATCCGGTCTGTTTGTTGATGATGGCCAATAAATTGTCTTTGTGGGATTCTGATCTTTGAACCTTGTTTTTTCAGAGCCATTCCCTTGTAAAACTCATCGTTAGTTTTCTTAAACATAGCCCAGAAATAACGTTTCATTCTACCGGTGACTGTTATGGTACCTCCGGCATTATGAAGTGCAGCAGCCGGATGGTTGCTATAAAACCGGATTCCTTTCCTATTAGTTGTTGATGTGATTGATTTTCGAAGTCTCCCGGTACGAAGCATTAGGGATCCCCTGTTGTTTCGTCTTGATACTTGTGCCCATTTTTTATCAAAAAAGGCCTTCCTTTCAAAGTTACGGTCAAACTCCTCTGATAGCTTCACTTTAGTATCAGAGAGAATATTTTTTATAAAATCGTCCATAATTAAAAAAAGTGTATATTTGTGGTGACGATTCTACGGATTCGTCGCCAGTGTGACCCTACTTAGGTAGGGTTTTCGCTTTTATACACTAACTCAAGAGTATGATCATTCTTTAATTTCCAGACCTCGCTGATCTTCTGCCCTTCGGTTATTCGAAACCTAATAACCTTGTTAATATGTCGACTTGAGGAGGAATCATCCATAATCACTAAATGATCACTTTGTTTCAGACCTTTATTTAACATGTTTCTCAAGGCATTCTTTTTACTTTTAAATCCTTCAAGCTCGTAGAAGGTGTGATCCACCCTAAAATCAGGACATTTACCATCGTATTTCGTTCCTTGGAGAGCTGCATATAGCTTTTTATATTTTCTATCGTTTAGGGGGGTATCAAAGCGAGGCATAATCTCTGTTTCATGCCCCAGCTTAGCGAAATGATCACAACACGAATATACCTGTTTATAGTCACTTGCCTGAGGATTTACCAAGTTAGATGTAATGATTTTACCCCCATTCTTGTATTCTTTTAAAATAGATGGTTTGTATGGCTTATGATGTTTGTCCGCAGTTTTTTCAATTACCGTTTTAGCCTGACGACGTTCTTTCTCCGGGTCAATATTGGATTTAGTGGGTTGGTAGCTGTTTTTGGGGGGAAATAACGTTTGCGTTTTCCCCGGATTAAAACGGAACATCTCAAGTTTGTTTTTACCCGTTTTGCCAATGTGGGTTGTTGCTGTTTCTCCCAGGTCTTTTGCTTTATTGCTATCGGATTGTTTATAATCTCTGGCTAATACTTCAACGGCGGTACAACGACATCTCCATCCATTAGGTGGGTAATAATAATTCCAAAAAGGGTCGTCTTTGGGAAGCGTGATATTATGCAATGGTTGATGGGATTCCCGGACTTTGTCATCAGCTGCTGTTCTATACTGCAGATGATATTTTTCAGTATTTGACTGCAGGTTGCTCCATCTGTGAGCACTTTGAGCCGAGTGGACTGCAAACTCATATTCTGCCTCCAGATAATGCTTATTGTAATGGGTGTTGAGTTTTGTGACCTTTTCTTCGAATTTGTGATAGGGCAGAATATCACCCTTTTCATCTTTGAGATAGCTGCGAGCTTCTGCCAATTGTTGGTGTGTTTTCAATCCTGAGAAAATAAATGCATCTTTTTCTAAATAAGATTGAAGTTCCGGTGAAACCTTGTATTCGATTGCCGAGGTGAAGACTTTTAATGTTTCATTAATGAGCTGTTTGTATTGCGCTACCTCTAAGAGTTGATCAGGCGTATAATCTTTCTCATGGTATAAGTGTTTAAAGGCTCTTTTACCCGCTATTAAAACGCTTTTAAATCTTTCGGAGGTACTTGGAGAGGAAAGGGTGATTTTTTTAGCATCATAGATCCCGTACTGTTCCTTCAACGCGTCGTGAAATGCCCCGTAGTACTGCACAAGTTTATATGCAGAGGGGCTTAATAGAAAAAATCTTGCCCAAAAGACTGCTTGAGATTGTTTGTTTGGTTCCGGTCACCGATCACCTCAATGCCAAATTTCTCCTTCACCCATTCATCAGAAACATTCTTGTAAGGTAATATCTCCTTTGTCATCCTCCACAGGTTGTTAAGATCCTCCGTTTTGTCATAACCGTACACAACGTCACCCTTAAGAATACCAATATTGATGAGAGCCGGAATAACAATGTTATTCCACTTTTGCGTTAGGATCCTAAGATCGTTCATGTGAAGTGTCTTCAGTAGTTCCTGACTAGCTACTTCTTTTGAATTAGAACCATTTTTTGTGTCCTGACCAACAACGGCACCACTTATCAGCAGGGAAATTTCATCGTTACACAATTTTATTAGGTTTTGATAGACTGCTCCATCGGTACTTACGCCTTGAGCAAACTCAAACTGTTCATTGGAGTCGATAATAAACCAAGCTGCCGCCCCCATATCTCGCATCATCCTTTCACCTTGAGATAGAGCTTTGGGATTGTTCGTGTCGGTTTTCAAAACTCTGGGAGGAATCCCATAAATCTCGCATAATTCACTCCAACAGGATTGCGCAAAACGCTTAAAAAGTACATGAGGCACTGCTTTATTCAATAGCCCCAGTTCATCCTCACCGGTAAATTCTAAAAGCCAGGTACCATATTCTCGAACTTCCCTGTATCGTATATGATCATCCTCCGCATAATCAGGATATAAGCGACCATTTTTAGAATCAACATTATCCCGATTAATCAAGATTACATCCAACTGTTCATTCTCGTTGACAGAAAACTCAATTAATGAACACTTTCGATATTCAGCATCCAGAATGTGTTTGTTTATCTTGTTAAGAAAGGTGCTATTATTAATGAAATCTGTTTGTTTCTGGTCAATCTCGCCGTTTGCTTTCCTGATAGTAATCTTCTTTGAAAGAGCCCTAAGAATCCTGTTATTGTACTGAGATGTCAGGTGTGCATCCATAAGTATCTCATTAAACAGTTGTTGAAGCATCCACCATTTAGGATGCTCTTTGCGTCTTGTCATGGATATTGCTTGGTTCCAAGAAGCAATATCTTTCCTGGTTCTTGCGATGGATTTCGGTGCTATCTGTTCAGCATATTTTGATGTTGTAACTCTCATCCTATTCGTGGTTAAATTTGGTTCTACTTCCAAATGAGAATGGTTTCGTATTCACATAATCCTCCGATGTATTATCCTCTGCCAATGGCAATGTTTTAAGGGTGATTTCTCCCTTTGCCAGATCTTTCAGGAAGCTCGTTGCTCGGTCATATCTCTCCTTTGCTTGTTCATAAATTATGTCAGCGTTGCAGAGCTCCACAAGCCACCACTTAGCAATGGTTTTAACATATCCCATGATAAGAGCATTTCTATCATCACCAGTGGCAGCGAAAATTGCCTCTACATTATAGTGTAGCCGTCCGTCCATCCATTCTTTCTGATGGTTACCTGTGAGGTAACTTTTAACCTCATCTTCAGCAGCTGCAATGGCTAACTCTACACTATTGTCATCACCATCGGTTATTTGATCAATTTGATATCCATAGATCGCTGATCCTAGATCTTGTTTTGTAATAAATCCCATTTTAATATTTTTGATTTGTTCGCAAACCAATCCGATATGTATGTCCCCGGTGAGACTCACGATCCTGAATTAGCCAACAACCACCTTCCAAGGCATCCGGCCCATCCATTACTATTGCTTTTTCACTTACACCTAATAGTTGATTTTCCATCCTTATCATGTGGGGATCTTCTTTTTGAGAGGCGTTAAATATGAGTCTACCGCTTGCGTTCAAAGGCTGTAAAGTACCCTCAATCCTGAAGTATTTGTCCGGCTTTCTTCTGTCGTCTTCTCTTATGGGAATTGAAAATCCGTACTCCTTAGCCATTTTATGTATCTCCGGTTGTATTACCTGTTCATAGAAGGGCGCTTGAAGGGTGTTGTTTTCGATAAACATTCGATAGGTATCCACTTTTTTAGACTGCACAAACAGGTGAGCTTCGTACAACCATGAAACAAAAGTTTTGGTTCCTACTTGATCTAACCAGATTTTATACAGGTACCGCTTTCCATTTTTAGATCCGATAATAACAATGCATTTATGAGAGGCCTGAGTGTTTTTTTTCGCTCTATCTTTGTTGGAGGTAGATGGATCAGCATATACTACTACATCATCGCACTTTGATAGTGGTGGGCAGGTATCGTATGTGATCTCTTTAAAGACACTCCCCTCATTGATAGGATTGTTAAAGTACTCTTTTTGTTGAGCCGCCCAAGACTGCTTTGAGAGTACTCTTTTGATATCTGCAAGGGAATTTTTTTGTGGCCAGGTGCTGTTACCCTCTTTATCCAGGATGTTTACAATTTCGTGTTTATCGGCTTTCTTGGCCATCTCTGTAACACAACAATATTCTGCGATAATATTACCACACACAAGCCATAATAATGGATTAGAAATAGATCTGGTAGCGTATAGGGCCTCTTCTATCCATTGCATTTTTATGCGTATGCGCTGGGGGTTCCGACACTCCTCATCTGTATCAATATCATCAATAATGATAACATCGGGCCTTGAAGCTTGGTTTCTGGTACCTCTGGGAGATTGACCGGCTCCAAGCGCTCGGAATGAGACGCCTGTTCTCGTGATAAATTCTCCGGCTTCCCACTTCCCGGTACTCTCCTGTTCTCCATAGTCATTAATGATCCTGTTATTAGATTCTAATATTGCTTTGTATGGAAGTAATAAACGGCATGCATTGTCATAGGAGTTGGACACCATTAGGACATTCTTTTTTCTTCCTGTTAAGGTAAGATATAAGACTTCCATCATCGTTCTTGTGGACTTGGCCAACTCTCTTGACCAGGAACGAACCTCAAACCATTCGGGATTGTTAATAATTCGTTTTGAAGCTCGTTTTTGAAAGTCTGCTGCTTCGGATAGGTAGAAGTTAGGGAAGTAATATTTGAACCAAGACTCATAATCACGCTCTAAGCGATGAATACGTTTGGCCTTTTCGTTTTCTGTCTCCGATAGGTCAATGGGAGTAGCCCTATCACAGTTCTCCCGGTATTGTTGCCAAAGATTGAGGTACTTCTTGTCTAACGCTTTCATTCTCCCAACTTTTGGTTAATGAATGTATCAAAGAGCGGTACCAGTTGTTTGAACAGGTCAAAATCAAATGATTTGATAAATTCTAAGAATGAAGTAGCCACCTCATAAATCTCTGCGATTGAGGTTTCTGTTTCAAGTTTCTGTATGGAGTTTGTTATTACAGCAATGGTATTGGCCTCGGACGAAGTGGCCACCTTTTTGTCCCTTTTTTTTATATCGTCGTTCAGCCACTCCAGCTGATCGTACAGATCACTTATCATCTTTTGTCGTGTAATCATCAACGACTTTCGGAGTTTTTCCCAGTTTTCTTTCTGGATCCATCCTCGGAGAGTGTTTTCTGAAACACCAATTCTGGCAGCGATTTCTTTTTGTGTGATTTTTTGATTGGTGTCAAGGAAAAGTGTTTTGGCAAACTCCTTCAGGATCTTTGTTTCCTGGTTACTTCGTCTTCCCATGGTACAGCTTTTTTAGCGAAAATATAAGGTAGAGAAAACATTTTAAAATATGTGTGAAATGCTTGCACAATTATTTTAATAAAAATATTGTTTTTATTTTTTTTGTAATTATTAACTAAAAATCACTCCCCTTGAAAAGATTAAAGAAGCCTTTCATTTTCAATGATGAATCACTTCGCAATAACTATGGTTTTTTTATTCTGACCAAAGGAATAGACTTGAAGCGATTCAAGAAAAACCCGGTCATGCTTGACAACCATAATTGGGTATCAAATGAGAAAGTACTTGGACGATGGGAAGCGATAAAAGAAGAAGACGGAAAACTGTTGGGTTTTCCTGTCTTTGATGATGAGGATCTTTTTGTAGAAAAAATTGCCGGTAAAGTAGAGAGAGGCGTGATTAGAGGTTGTTCCATGGGTATCTCGTTCAAAAGCGAAGACCTAAAGAGGAATGGGGAAGCTCTTATCCTTGAGAAGTGTGAACTTCTTGAGGTTAGTATTACACCACTTCCATCGAACCCTAACTCTGTCATTCTTTACGCAGATGGAAACAAGGAAAGGCTATCCGATGAGGCTATCAAAACAATCTGTTTAAATGCAAGCAAACCTATTTCTAAACATAATAAATCACCAGAAATGTCAAAAATCACATTAACAGTCGTTGCTGCAGTAGCATTAGGCTTGGGATCAAACCTTGAGATTGAGGCCGATGAGTTGAGTCAGAAGATTGTCGATCTTAAAGCAGCGAAAGATGCTGCGGAGTTAAGACTTTCGACACTTCAATCACAAAAAGAAACAGAGACTTTGCAACGGATTACCGGGAAGGTTGAAGCTGCCATCAAAGCAGGTAAGGTTGAAGCTCCGAGAAAAGAAGAGTTTGTTAACCTTGGGATAGCCAATGAAGCTATTCTTGACTCTACCTTGGCGGCCATTCCGGCAAAAACACCTTTCTCTGGCAAACTTACTTCCTCAGGAGGAGCCGAAGAAGTAAAAACCAAAGAGGACTTTGTGAGACTACATATTGAACAGCAGCTGTCGTTCAAACAAAACCACCCCGATACCTACAAAAGGTTATTCTCTTAATCACAATATTAACTACTAAAAGACGTAAATATGCCAGCAAATTTTCCGGAAGTATGGTTAGACAGGGTCATTCAGAACCTGAATAACGCAGATGAAGCTACCTTCTTGCAGGGTATTCCTGACCTCTCGGTGCCAGTCCAGCAAATTAATGAGGGACAGGCAAGCGAGATGAATAAAATTTATGTACCAACTACGGAGTTTGAGGTTGATATTCTTGTCAACAACAATACTTATCCCATTCCTTTTCAGGAATACAGCGACGATACAATAGAAATTACACTTGACAAGTACCAAACAAAGGTGGTCACTCTTTCAGATGATGATACGATCGGTGCTTCCTACGATAAGATTGATGTTGTTACCGGAGCGTTAAAACGTGGAATTACCGTTGAGAAACATCAACGTGCAATTCACAGTATTGCTCCCCTTCAGGATACCGTAAAAACACCGGTTATCATCGCTACGGGTAGTCCCCTAAACGGGCGGCCAATGCTTAAGTATGAAGACCTGGTTGAAGCGCAGAGAAGATGCAAAGGATTTGGCCAGTGTCGCTTGGTACTCAATAGTGATCATTGGAATGATCTCCTGTTGGATCGTGATAATTTTGGCAATCTCCTCATTGATTATGCGGAGGGTAAACCAAAGCCTGTAATATGCGGGTTTGAGATTCATAAATATGACGGAGAAATGCCCTTGTATTCTCAAGCGAATACGGGCGACCCATTCGTTAAGGTTCCCTATGGAGGCACTCCGGCTAGTGGTACTCAACGATATGGTTCCGTGATATTCAGAAAGGAAGCGATCGCCAAAAAAACAGGATTTACCAAGCAATACTTTTTGCGTGCAAAGGAAAATCCTACCCGGCAATCCAATGACCTGTCATACCGACACTACTACATTGTTACACCGTTCAAAAACGAGCGCATTGGAGCTATCATCTAATCAATGAAACGCCCTTATCTAAATATTATCCTTTTGGTGTTTGTCCTTTGTGCATTCATCTCTTGTAGAACCTCTGTTCCCATGGTAGATACAGATACAGAAACGGTAGTTAGAGATTCCGTATATGTTACCCATGAGGTAATAGGTACTGAGTTGTTGTTGCGAAAGGCAGATACCTCTCGTCTTGCTGTCAGTTTGAAAAGACTGACAGCAAGACCTATTGCTAAAAGGTCTGATTATGCACGTATAATCGTACAAAGAATACATGATACCATATACGCAGAATGTACTTGTGATGAGTACAAAGAGGTCATTAAACAACAGAAGGAAACCATACACCGTTTGACAGAAACGATTACCAGGCAACAGACTCGTGAGACGATAGTCCAGCATAAGATACCACCGTGGATCAAGCCGTTTGTTTGGATGGGCGTTATATCTCTTGCCCTTATTATTGGATTAATAGTATTAAAAATAGTCATCTCATAATCTCATGAAGAAAATTTTTGAAACGCATCCTAACTTGGATGTATTGTATAGAACGGCAGATGGTATTGTCTTCTTAACGGAAAATAATGCAGAAAATCATGCAAAGAGTCTCGAAGATAAACGAGTTAAGAAAGTATATCGCACGGACGTTGTAAAACGTAAGGGAACCGGCTTCAAGGAAGAAAAGGACTCCAAACCCAAGAACGATGAGTTGAAAGAGGAGGAAGCCGACACCGGATCTGACAAATCTGTCAAGTCGAAAAGCAGCGAAAATAACGAGAAAAAAACGGATGCTCTCAAGGAGCGGAAAAAGGAGAAGAAAGGAGGCAAGTAATGAATGGTATTACGTTTGTTAAAGAGAAAAGCGGGCTTGCCAGAAAGTTAGCCGGAGATTCGCATATTTCCGGGATAGTGATTTTTCACGCTGACTTGACCTCTGAACTTCCTAAGATCAAAGCCACATCGGTTGATGATCTTCCTGATAACGTGGATTCGATAGTTTTCTATCATGTGTCGGAATTTTTCCGGATTAATCCGGGTGCAACACTGTATGTTAGTGCCCATAAAGCCAGTGATGGAGCCTACAATGAGATCAAGGTAATGCAAACGTTTGCGTCGGGAAGTATCAGGCAGTTTGCTGTTTTGGATAAGACGCGAGCATTCAGTGCGCTTTCTGCCGGGGTAACGGCTCTAAACAATATTGCTAAGGAGATGTGGAATTTGAACTATCCTACATCCATTCTTTTCAGTATTGATATTGCATCATCGGAATTCCCCAATTTACCGAATCTTCATACCTTGAATGCTGAACATGTAAGTGTTGTGATAGGGCATGACCTTGGCGGGTATGGCAACTACCTTGCCGGTCAATCCTTTGATTCGGTATCGTGTTTGGGAACTTGTTTAGGCGCGTTGTCAAAAGCAAAGATTCACGAGTCCATTGCATGGGTAGAACGTCAGGATCTCGTATCGGATATTCCCTACGATAAATCTCTGACTGGTGGCATTCAAAAGGCCAATGAAATGGATGTGATCGGATTTGTGGATGGTAGTCCGAATGGAGACTACACTGCGGGTCAACTTCAGTCAATTAATGACAAAGGCTACATTTTTTGTGTCAAGTATAGCGGTATTACCGGGTCATTTTTTAACGATAGCTACACTGCTACGAGTTTAGATAATGATTACGCGTATATCGAAAACAACCGCGTTATATCTGAAGCTATCAGGGCTATTGACAGAGTACTTACACCCAAGATTTCGGGTCCGGCAAGCATTGATCCGGATACAGGAGAGCTTGAGGCATCAACGGTAAGTGCTCTGGAAGGTATTTGCGAGGAAGCGCTAGAGGAAATGCGTCGAGATGGCAATATCTCTGGATATGGTGTAATAATCAATCCTTCGCAGCCAGTGCTCAGCACCTCCAAGCTTGAAATTGTACTCAAGGTAGTTCCCATCGGGATCCTTCGAGAAATCGTTGTTAAAATTGGTCTAACCCTTAGAGTTGAATAATTATGTCGAGAACAGAATTTGAACCTTTAATAAATGGTCGTGCTTATGGATGGGGTGATATCCGTGTAAATATTGGCGGGGTTCCCGTAACGGGAATTAAAGCAATAAAGTACGAAGAGGAACAGGAAAAAGAGAACATCTATGGTGCCGGGAGAAATCCTGTATCAAGAGGTTATGGCCGTGTGAAAAGCACCGGATCCGTTACCCTTATGTCTGAAACAGTGATGGCCTTAAAAGCCGTAGCACCCAAAGGACAACTGCACCGAATACCACCTTTTACAATCGTGGTTATGTATCAACCTGAAAATGCACCGATGCAGATTCATCACCTCAAAGATTGTGAATTTACAAAAACCTCCTTTGACTGGAAAGAAGGCGACACAAGCAAGGAGGTTGAACTTGACTTAATCATGTCGCAGATCAAAGATAAAACTAACAGTTAAGATGAAAGAAAAATTAATTTGTGGCCTCACAACAGACGAAATTGATGATTTGAGGAAGAAGCATGGATACCTGGTTCTTGGTACGATCAAACAAGGAGAAAAGAAATACCAGGCAATATTTAAAGAGCCCTCTACGGAAACGCTGAAAGCATCAGGTTCTATTGGGAAAACCGATGAAGTTCAAGGGACGTTGACGCTTTACAACAACTGTAAGGTCGTAGTGGATCCTGAGATTGAGAAAAGGGATTTTCTAAAAATGAAGTCGGTGGAATGCCTTGCTGAGCACATGAACTCGTTTAAAGTCGAAGTAAAAAACTTGTAAGCTCGCTAAATAGCGAGCACTCTGAGCTTGGACGATGGAAAGCTGACGCATTAATCAGATCGAACTTTAACATTAATCCTGAGACGCTTCCGATAAGTGAATGGGCAAAACTGTTTGCACAAGCGCAATGGATTGAACGTTGGAGACTGCAAAATCAAGCAGAACTAATCGCCGGTCTGTTTGGAGGAGGGGGCTGATCATTTCTTTAAAGATTCAATAAGCCCCCATATAAAAAATACGGTAAAGCCAAGACAAAACAGAATTAATCCTACTGTAATGACAATGGCCACGATGTCATAAAAATGGAACGCTAAAAGAAGCACAAACCCCAAGACTAATATTAAGAGAAGACCTTTTTTCATATTCAACAAAGATAATAAATGTCATTTACTACTGCAAATTACAGTATTAGTTTTACATCAAATCACAAAAATATCTTTGATGAGATTAATGACGGTTTTGACTCTGTGCAGAAATCGACGAATGAAACGACAAAGAGTTTTGGGGATTGTTTTAAATCTTTCTTGTCGTTTTCATTGGCTTTGGAAGGAATAGGTCAGTTACAATCAAATTTCGAGAGCCTTATACAACCGGGGATAGAGGTTAATGCGCAATTGGCAGATATGTCCGCAATAACAGGCATTACGGGAAAAGCGCTGGATAAAATAGGGATAGCGGCGAGAAATAGTTCCAAAGAATTTGGTACGAGTGCGGTCGCAAATATTTCTTCATATAAACTTATCCTTTCACAGCTCTCTCCTGAGATTGCAAATAATAGTGAAGCCCTAAAGGCTATGGGCGACAATGTAAATGTATTGTCAAAAACGATGAGAGGGGATACTGTTGCTGCCACTAATGTTCTAACAACAGCGATGAACCAGTATCAAGTATCAATGGAGGATCCTATTGCTGCTTCCAAAGAGATGACCAGGATGATGAACACAATGGCTGCCGGCGCTAAAGTAGGATCTGCAGAATTGCCGGCTATTGCATCTGCTTTGGAAGAATCTGGTATGGCTGCAAAAATGGGCAATGTCGCATTTGAAGAAACAATAGCGACTATTGAACTTCTTGATAAAGCAGGTAAAAAAGGTTCTGAAGGTGGGGTGGCTTTAAGAAATGTTATGGCAACACTTTCTCAAGGGCGCTTCTTGCCAAAGGAGATTCAACAAGAGCTCTCCGCTGCTGGGGTTGACATAAATGTATTGACTGATCAGACTTTGTCCCTTACAGACCGGTTAAGACCCCTGAAGGCGATCATAAATGATACTGCTCTTATAACTAAACTTTTTGGTAGAGAAAACAGCAATGCTGCTCTTGCGATGATTTCCGGTATTGACCAGATTGACTCTTGGACAAGAGCAATTACCGGGACGAATGTGGCTGTTGAACAGGCAGGTGTCATCATGGATAGCTATGCGGAAAAAGAAAAACGCAGGAATGCCCGTTGGGATGCATTTAAAATCAAGGTATTTAATGTGACAGAGAGTTTTATGCCATTTATTCAAGTTTCTTTCCAGTCGGTTCAAAGCCTTGGCCAGTTAGCATTCAGTGCTAATGTGTTGTCATCGAGTTTTGTCGCGGTTCGGTCAGGAATCAGGAAAACAAGAATTGCGCTTAAGAAAAAGACTGTTGACTTGGGTTTTTCCTCTATCTCAAGCCTTCTCTATGCAAAGTCTTTGGGAGCCGTACAAGTAGCCCTTAGAGGTGCCACTGTAGCCACAAAAACATTCTCAACAGCCATAAAATCAATTCCAGTGATAGGCTGGATCATTGCGATCATTGGAGCAGTAATAGGACTGGTAAAGATACTTTGGGATCGCTCTCAAAAATTTCGTGAGATTGTAATGGGATCTTGGGGAGTCATCAAAACAGTTATCGCCAATATCTGGATGGTTATAAAGCGAGTATTCGGCTTAATATGGGGTATTATAAAGGTTACCGTTCGAGTTTACGTTGCTGTTTTTTCAATCCTTTTAAAACCATTTAAATGGTTGTATAATGGCATTAAAAAGATGGTATCCCAAGTTATTGCTGTTCTCAAACGTGTAGGAGCAGGGATAAAGGGCTCATTTATTGTGGCTAAGCAATATGTCACCACTTTTGTCACCTCAATCGTTGGTAGTTTCAAAAAAGTAGTTGGCGCTG